>ENA-UOXG01000036-UOXG01000036.1-mixed-culture-metagenome-genome-assembly--contig:-NODE-36-length-64663-cov-42.789871_pt1 | contig 64663 bp, 36 predicted proteins | sample MGYA00238159_ERZ761634 | MGnify/ENA primary metagenome ERZ761634 (study PRJEB28908, sample SAMN08776845) | mixed culture metagenome | isolation source: Freshwater growth medium | place: USA... | reverse complement strand
TGCTGCTGCTGCTGCTGCTGCTGCTGCTGCTGCTGCTGCTGCTGCTGCTGCTGCGACTGCGGCTGCGGCGGCTGCGGCGGCGGCTGCTGCTGCTGCTGCATGGCCATCTGCTGCTGGCGCTGCTGCTGCTGCTGCTGCATGGCCATCTGCTGCTGGCGCTGCTGCTGCCGCTGGCGCTGCTGCTGCTGCTGCTGCTGCATGGCCATCTGCTGCTGGCGCTGCTCGACCGCCGCCATGGCCATCGCCTCAGCCTCGGCCATCGCTTCCGCCTCCGCCATCGCCTCCTCCTCAGCCATCGCCTCCTCCTCAGCCATTGCCTCCTCCTCTGCCGCCGCCATAGCCTCTGCTTCCGCCTCTGCTTCCGCCTCGGCCATCGCCTCCGCTTCGGCCGCCGCCAAGGCCTCGGCCATCGCCGCCTCCTCCTCCTCCTCGGCCGTCATCGCCCCCGTTGCCTGCGGAGGCAGCAACGCCCGTGATAGTGGCCGTGATGGCGGCGGCGACTGCGGCACCCCTCTCGGCGCCGTGTCGGGCGACTGCGGCTCCGCGCTCATGAACTCGCAGTGCGCCGCAAGTACGAGCACACCAATGACTTTGCTGAGCTCCTCGTGACTTGAGGATTGCACAGCGCGCAGGAACGAAGGCGCCGTCAGCCGTTGGTAATTCGAATGCAGAACGGCCACCTCGAGGATCACCGAGCCCGCACGGCGCGAGAGCACCACGAGCTGTGATGGGTGCACGCCGCCGAGTGCGGCCAGCCGGGCAAGCACCGCCTGCTCTGCCTGCGGGCTGAACGCGTCAAGATGCCCCTCGAGCTTCAGGGTGAGTGTACCAGCCATTTTGGCGGCGGGCGGTGCGACTGCCAGCGGCAGTGCCGCCGGTGTGGGGGGTAACTCTGCAGCCGATGAAGGCGTCTTGACGTTTGCAGGCTCGTTCAGTCTCGCTCGCATCGTCTCGAGCGCCTGCTTGAGTGCCGCGGCTTGCGTAAAGTCCTCTCGTGCGACCGCGGCTTGAATCGCCTGCTGCAACTCCTCCGCCTCCACTACGTTCTTCGCAATCGAGGCCACTGCGGCGGCAGCCTCGGCCCTTGCGACCGCCTCGGCCGCGGCCGCCTCCGCCGCAAGCGCCTGCTTCGCCACCGCTTGCGCGGTGGCCAAGGCGGCATTGGCCGTGATGATCGCCTCCGAAGCGCCGGCTACTGCCTTCGCCTTCAGGCTTTCGGAGAGGCCGAGGTTCACCTTGCCATCCGCACTCACAAACGGTGCAAGGCGCGTGACGTTCGGGGACGATGGCGACAGCACGGGGCGAAGCAGCAGCGGCGACGGCGGTGGCTGCGACACAAGAGAGGCGTGCGCGGACGTCGCGTCGGACGTCGTCTCGGTCGGCGATGCGGAGAGTGAGAGCGAAGGGGGCCGATGCAGGTGCAGTAGCGAATCGTGCTGCGCCCGAAGCGTGTGCACAGACTCGCGTCCATACCCTGAACTCCATGGGCTGTCCGCCGCCTCCTCAACCACCACAAACTGAGCTCCAGGAGCCCGCCCGCTGGCGCGCAAATTGGTCTTTTGCTTTTGCATGGCCTGCGGCCTCCCTTTCGCCATCGCCGCCGCATGGCCCGCATCGCCGCCCAGCTGCTTTTGCGCTGCACCCTCGGGGTCTTGGCTAGACGCTTTGGCTAGAGTCGCGTACCCAAAGCCGCCCCTTTCCGCCTCGACCCCGTACGCGACGCGCCTCGCACCGTTCTCGCCAATCGGGCCGCGTTGCCCCTCCTTGAGCCCCTCCTTCATGTCCTGCGCTCTCGCGAACACGCGCAGTCGTCGTCGGAACTGGTATGTGCCGCTCGTGAGTTTGAGAAGCTCGAGCGCGAAGATGCGCGCTGTCGCGCGCTGCTCGAGCGTGGGCGACTTGCCCTTATTCCAGAGCAGCGACACCTTATTGTTCTTGGGCGGCGGTACTCCCTTCGCGCTTTTGGGCGGGCTCGCCACCCCCTTGATCGGGCTGACCTCGGGCGATGCCCCGGGCGCAAGCTTCGCTGCGGCGCCGAGCCCCTCCTCCATATGCATCATGTAGTTGAACTTGACGAGCGCGCGAAGCACGGCGGGAAAGTGGAGCTCGCCGTTCTCATCGGCCTGGAGGCCGAGATTCATGCACACGCCAACCACCCAAGTGCGCGGTGCACCCTGCAGCCCGACCGGCTGTGGGATGGCCTTGAGAAGGTCGGGGAGCAGGTGGGCCGGGATCGTCTGGTTGGCGTCCGGGTCGAAGTCGGCCCACGTCTCCGAGAAGAGCTCAATGTCTTGCTTGTCGATCAAGTCGTCATTGGTGCCCCCAAGGCTCGTAAAGTTATCGAGGATCACGGCGACCACCAGATTGAGGATGACGGTCACGAGCACTTGGAAGCCGAGGAAGAAGGGCACGGCCCTCCAAGAGCCGTGCTCGGGGTCGCTCCGCGCCTCGAACATGATGGACGACCAGCCGTCGCTCGTGAGGCACTGCAGGCTGACGAGGAGCGAGTTGCCAAAGGTCTCGTAGTTGCGATCGTCCGTGATGTGCTCGCCGCGTCGCAGGTACGTGAACTGCTGCATGCCAAGCACCGTGAAAATGAAGACCAAAAGTGCAAGGATCGAGCACACGTTTGAGAGCGACGGCAGAGAGAGCACCGACGTCGTCACGAGCGACTGGACGCCGTGTATGTGCTGCATAAGCCGCAGCGCGCGCAGCGCATAGAGCGCCCGCGGCACGCGCAGCAGCATAGGCGGCAGCGGGACCACGCGTTCCGAGATCAAGTAGAGAGCTTGCGACTGATCGACCACGGAGAGCCCCACAAGCTGCAACTCGAAGCGGCACCACTCGTCGCGAAAGTAGAAGAGGGAGCCGTAGGCGCGCAGCTTCCCGAGCGCCTCGAGATAGAAGAGCACCGTATAAGCCTCGAGCACGATCTCGTACACGTACGAGTCGGTCTGCTCCCGCGTCGGGTGCGGCGGCTCCGACTCGAAGCCCCAGTAGTCGCACGCGAGCAGCATCACGTTGATCAGCACGAGGATCGTGACGGCCGCCGGGTAGTGCGGCGACGTGATCGAGCGGTAGAGCACCTCGTCGATGAGGCCGACGCAGCCAGTCGTCTTCGGCTTGCGTGGCTTGCCCTGGCCCTTTGCGCCGCCCATCGACTTCATCGTCTCGACCCACAGGCGCTGGTCCTCGGTCATGGTGGCTGAGCCGTCCTTTTGGGCCTTGATCTTGTTGAACTGGTCGACGACCACGCCTACGAAGAGCTGCATCGCGAAGAAGCAGCCGATGAACATCCACGCGATGAAGAAAATGGAAGACGCCGACATGTCGTTGCGTTCGCGCGGCCCGCCAGGCACCGAGGGCGAGTCCATGCTCCAAAACATGACGGAGTCCCAATCATCGCCTGTCGAGAGCACGAAGAGCAAGAGCATCGCGTCGCCAAAGTTGTCGAACGAGCCAAACGACGGGTTCTGCCAGAGGCGCTCCCCTACGAAGGCCTCGCCATCGTCGCCGCCGCCACCGCCCTTGAGCTCGCGGCGCCGACTCGTAGCCAGCTCCTCCGCAGGCTCCGTCGTCTGCAGTCGCCGGCCAATTGCGGCAAGCAACTGCTCCGGATGCGCGTGGATCAGCTCGAGGTCCCACGGGCGCTCCTGTTGCAACGTATGCAGGTAGGCCTGCAGCTCTTCAGTCGAGTGCAGCGTCTTCAACTCGGCCGCAAAGCTCGGTCGCGCGGCCAGCGCGGCTTCGAGCGAGGCGGCGGGCGGCGGCGGCGAGGTGGACGGCGACGGCGGTGGCGACGGCGGTGGCGACGGCAGTGGCAGCTGCAGCGGTGGCGGCAGTGGCAGCTGCAGCGGTGGCGGCGACGGCGTCGGCAACAGCATCGGCGTCGGTGGCGAGTGCGACAGATGGGCTACGTGGGGCTCGGGCGGCAGCGAGTGGAGCGGCGAGTGGAGCGGCGAGTGAAGCGAGACAGACGCAAAGGGCAAGGTCGGCGGTGGCGGCGAAAGCGTTTGGCCATGTCCGTGGCTATGCGCGTGGTGGTTTTGGCCGGGAGGTGCGCTCGGGGCTCTCACAGCCACGCCGACGCACTCTGATGGTAGCTGGCGCGAAGGGTCGTTACACGAGCCAAAGGTGCCCATGAACAGTTGCATGCCCAGGATGGCAAAGACGAGCTGCATGGCAAACAGGACCCCGAGAACGTTGATGACGGCCGGTAGAGACTCGAAGAGCGAGACGAGCACCATCCGCATGCCTGCATTGCGCGAGAGCAGCCGAAGCGGCCGGAGCACCCGAAGCGCGCGCAGCGACTTCAGAAAGGCGATCGCGGGCACCACCTCGGAGAGCAGCGCGCCAATCGAGATGAGGAGCAGTGAAAAGTCGAGCACGTTCCACCCGTCACGCAGGTAGCCGTAGAAGCCATACGCTATCGACTTGAGGATCGCCTCGAGCAGGAAGAGAAGCGTGAACAGCACATTTGTGACGGCGAGCACCTCGGCGAGCAGTGTGGACTCGTCGAGCCGCGGCGTGTCGAATGCGAGAGACGCCGAAGAAAGAATGACGCTCGTCATCAGCAGCGCGTCCACCGACGGCAACTCGATAATGTAATGCGCCGCCCGCCGCAGCGGATCGCTCGGCGGAAGGCACCCGAGGGCCATGTCATCCTTCTCCTCAGTCGGCGCGTCGGAGGCGTCGAAGCCCTCCTCAGTGAGCTGCGCGGGGGGAGCTGGGGCGGGGGCAGCCTCTGCCGCTTTGGGACCTTTGTCGGCTTGGAAGGCGTCGGCCTCCCCATCAGCGTCCGAGTCCTCCGCGAAGAGCTCGAGCAGCACGGCGATCAGCAGGTTGATCAGGATGTACGTGCCGATGCACGTGACCGTGATGTAGTAGATGGAGGCGGAGGGACCTCCGACATTGAGACCGTCGAGCATGGGGGTGAACCAGCCGCCGGTGATGAGGACGAAGACGGAGAGGAGTGCGGGTCCAAAATAGTCGAAGTTATAGCGCGGCAAGGGCAGTAGCGGCGAGTCGCCGTAGCCGTGCTCCTCCGAGAATTGGCCACCGAAGAGCTGCATGCCGAGCAGCGCGAAGATGGTGCAGATGAGGAGCATGAGGATGAGCACGTTCGACATCTGCGGGACCGCGCTAACGACCGTACTGATGATCTTGTACAGCCCCTTCCACGAGCGCATGAGACGCAGCATACGTGCCACGCGCAGCATCCGCAAGATCCGCAGGAACGACAGGTTCGTTCCCGAGTCGGCAAAGAGCGCCGTGAGCGCCATCTCAACGATGGACATGATCACGATGGTGCCGTCGAGCTGGTTCCACCCGTCGCTCCAATAGGCACGGCATCCCATCCCAAACAGCTTGAGGCCCATCTCGATGATGAAGATCCAACTGATAAACTCGGCGCAACTCTCGAGCTGCGCAGCATACGCGTCGCTCATTCCCTCGTACGGCATGCACATTAGCGCCATATTGAGCACCACCAAACCCGTCGACGCGTTGCTCACGAGCGGCCCGTTCATCATCTCGGCGAGCGACGCACGCCCAGAGCGCGGCGCAGGCGCGCAGTTGCACAACTTCACACAGGAACCGTCATCGGTGCGCTCGTCGTCGTCGTCGTCGTCGTCGTCATTGTCGTCGTTGGGCACCGCCGCCTTGCCAGCCTCCATGCGCGCCTGCACAGGCGCTACCGTCGCCTTGCCAGCCTCCATGCGCGCCTGCACAGGGCTCGCCGACGGACTCAACGCCATGTACACATGCCTTGACGGAGCTTCATCTTCATCGTCTTCCGCCTCCACTCGCACCACGAGCGACGCATCGCTTACGTATCGTTGCGCTCCTGAGATCAGTGCGGCCCTGGTTTCGCCCTCGGCCTCAGCCTTGAACGTCTCCAACTTGTGCCTTTCCCGCTCCAGCAGGTTGTCGGGGTCGGGAAACGGGATTCGCTTCTGTTGCTCGAAATGCGGCGGCGAGGGGGGCGGTGAGGCGCCTCGCGCTGACCCATTGCGCTGCGCACGTCGCGCCTGGCGAGCGGCTGCTGCACGCGCGGCCTGCTCGGCGATCGCCTTCTCTCGAGCCTGCGCCTCGGTGAACTCTTGGAAGAGGACTGCGAGGAAGAGGTTGACGATGAAGAAGCCCCCGAGCACGATGAGGAGCACAAAGTACACAAGCACGAGCGGCTGGCCCGTCGCATTGAGCACCGCGTACATGGCGGACGTCCAGCCATCGAAGCTGATCGTCTGGAAGATTTGTACGCTCGCCCACCCAAAGTTGTCAAAGTTGGTGGCGCCGTAGTTGACGTTGTCATCAAAGTAGCGGCACGTTTCGCCGGCAGGGCATTTAGTCTTTGGCTCGTGGGGATCGCAAAAGACGCCCGTGTCAAAGTCCGACTGCTGCTGAGGGCTGATGCTCTCCTCGCTCGCGCTCGCATCAGCTTGGTTTCCCTTGAGCAGCCGCCCGATGGCCTCCAGCTGGCGTCGCGCCTGCGCCGCCTGCCCGTCGTACAGCCGCGGCACGAGCCTCGGCCCATCGGGCAGCGGAAGCATCTCGCGCAGCTCTGGGTGGCCAGGCGTCTCGTTGAAGCCGAGCAGCGCGCACCGATAGTGTAGCTCGCCCTTGAACTGCTCGATGCCTAAGATGCCGAAGACGGCGAAGAGCAGCCCGAGGAGCATTGTGACGTCGCCGAGCTTGGGCAGTGCCGCCAGGATCGAGTTGACGAGGACGGGCATGCCCGGCAGCCGCTTGAGCGCGCGCAGCGGCCTCAGCGCGCGCACCGAGCGCACCACCGAGTAGTTCCCAAACGAGGGGAAGAGGATTGGAAGCCACGCGAGGCTCACCACTACAAAGTCGAGTTGGCACCACGCGTCGCGCAGGTAGGCCTGGTCGTGGCCGACGAAGCCGTACGCGCAGATCTTGGCGAGCATCTCGAAGGTGAAGATGTATAGATAAACCCACTCGCACACATCAATGAACTGGGCTTTCGGAGTGCCCGGCGGGTCGAGTGGCGAGTTCCAAGCCATGGTGGCGCAGTTCGCCAAGATCGTGACCAGGATGAAGGCATCAAACGGAGCCCACTCGACGAGCTTGATGGCCCAGGGCCGCGGCGCGCGGCCGACTTCGAGGAATCCAAAGGTCCTCGACGAGTAGACGCGACCGCTGGGTCCGATGACCGCAGAGCACGGCGGGACCTTGTCGAGGCCCTCGAGACCCTCCAGATGGTCCAGGTCCTCTGGCGCGCGCTCGAGGGTCTTGATGCCTGATGAGCGTGCTGCTGCATTCATGGGCATACCTGCTATTGGTCTGCCCAATTGTATATTCTCAAAGGCACGACTACGGAGGTACCAGAGCTGCCGGCCATAGATGTACTGTTGCTCCGGCGCTAGGTCGACCTCTGTCCCGTGAAAGTTCCATAGCTGCGGCTTGGCTGAATGAGCCTCCTGCGAGCCGCGGGCATTGCGCTTGATGAAGCGACGGTCGATGTACTCTGAACCATCGCGTGGGCTGCTGAGGAAATTCGGTGAGGAACGGCCCCGGAGAAGCGGTGATGGCCTCTGCGCTGTAGGCGACGGCCCAGCCATGTGTGCGCCAGTCCACTCGCGGCTTTTTCGTATCGTCCGGCAGGTAGGCGCCGTGCCGAACGGGTTTCGCGTGAAGGGCGGCGTGAAAGCTTAGATCGCCACCCCCGGTTGTTTCATGACTTGACTTGTTTCGGGTTGTCGATGAAATTCAGTCGTTCTCAAAGAATCAAAAGCTCCGAGCTCCGAGGTGTTCCAGCAGGACCAGCACACGTCACTCTCGCGATCGCGTTTACAACGTTCCGCCACAGTTGACCCACACTTTCACAAGTACAACACTTATAGGAAGAACACTTCTAGCCGCACCAACGGCGATCGTTCACTCGCACGCTGCGAAGTGGCTAGGTCACTGTCATTGTGCCGCGCTGCCTCCAAGCCCTCCACGGCTCCACGTCTTGAGCAGAAGAGTGAGGGGCGCTTTGGCCTCCCTCCCTTATCTCAAAAGCGTGGCCGCTGGCCCACCGGCTGCTGCTGGTGCTGCTGGTGCTGGTGCTGCTGGTGCTGCGGGCTTTTGAAATCGAACGGGTTCTTCGCTGCACCGGGCGGGGTCTGATTGGGCCCGTTGGCCTGCCCCGTCGGGCGAAGCGCGCGGCTCTCGGGCACCGGCTCGAGCTTGTTGGCTCCCATTTTGGGGCTCCAGTATGGTTGGGGACTCGCGCCCGGCTGTAGGGCAGCGGTGGCGACCGGTCGGTTGCCTGTGGCCGCCGCCTTGGCCTTCTTCCACGCTTCGAGCATCTTGGGGTCGGGCGTGTCGGTCAGCGGCACCTCTTGCTGCTTGTACCCGGTGGGTACATGCAAGTAAGAGAAGGCGCCCGGCCGGGACGCCGAGGGGACCTTGCGCCACGAGGGGGGGAGGGGACGCTCCACCCCCGGCGGTGCTGGTGCCGCGCGTGGTGTGGGCCGGGCGCCCTGCGGTGTGGGCAGCTGCGGAGACTGGGCGGCCATGTTGAAGAGTGGCGGCGGCGGCGGCGGGGTAGGCGCCGCGCGGGGCGACGCCGCGACGCCCATCGGAGACGCCCGAGGCGGTGGTGCCAGTGCGGTTGGCGGCGGCGGCTTGCCAGGCGTGAATGTCTGCTTCTTGAGCATTGCGATCACCTCCTCAGGCAGCTCGTCGCGCTCGGGAAAGAAGGCCTGCTTGTACCCGGTGGGCACGTGCACGTACGAGAACTGGCCCGGGCGCGACTTTGAGGGCACCTTTTGCCACGAGGGCGGGAGCGATTGCTCGGCTCCGGCTGGCGGCAGGGGCGCCGTTCTGGGCGCCGTTCTGGGAGTGGCCGCCCTGGCGATGAAGGGCAGCTGCAGCACCTGATCGAGCGCCGGACGGTTCTCGCCCTTCTTGTGCAGCAGCGCCGAGAGCAGCCCGCACAGCTCGGCTGAGTATTGCTTCTTGCACTGCGTGAGGTCGAGCGACGAGCTCGCAATCTTCTTGAGCAGCGCCGACATACCACCCGGCCCCTGTACGCGGCAATCGGCCCACGGCATGGTGAGCGTCATCAGCTCGTACAGGATGCATCCGAGCGCCCAGACGTCGGCGGCGCGGTTGTAATCTTGGCCCAGGCACAGCTCGGGCGACATGTAGATCGGCGTGCCGCACTGCGTCTTGGCGATCGCGCATGTCGCCTCGAGCGCCTTGGCCAGCCCGAAGTCGCCCAGTTTGACGTCGCCATTGGCCGAGAGAAAGACATTCTGCGGCTTCAGGTCGCGGTGGAGCAGGTGCAGCTCGTGGTGGCAATGGGCCAACACGGAGGTGAGTTGCCAAAAGATTTTGAGCACTTCGTCCTCGGTAAAGGGCCGTCTCTCCGTCTTGCGCTGCGCGATGAGCGCGCCCAGATCCTTGCCTTGCGCCCACTCCATGATAATGCAGAGTGTGTCGTCCACAACGAGCGCATCTGCGATCGCGACTGCGTGCGGGTGCTTCACCTTCTGGAGAGCGGCTACCTCGTTCTGCGCGGCGAGCATCTCTGCCTTGGGAAGCCCCCGTAGATTGACCTCCTTCATCACATACTTTTGCTGGTTTCCGGCACCGGTGCGCTGCACGAGGTAGACGGTACCAAAAGAGCCCTTTCCGATCGCTTGGAGCTTCGTCCAGGGGCCGCGGGTGCCGAGGCTCGCCATCTCTATTGCTCCAAATTCGGCGGATGTGCGCTCGCCTTCGTGCGTGGAAACGGCGGAGTCTCAAAAGCACACAAGTCAAGTCAAGTCTTGACTGGACAAACACTGTTGGACAAACACTGGACAAACACTGTTAAAACCGTCCTTCATCAACCGACTCATTACTTTGAAGCACGTGAGCCTGAGGCTGTTTCCGAGCTTGCCATCGTTCCCTTCGCGTGCCTCGCTCATGGCCTCGCTGGCTGATGCTACGCAGAGGCGCATCCACGCGGCCCCTCGCGATCGCAATCGCTCTCGTGAGCACTGTTTGCAGCGATGTTGGCGGCTCACCACCCTCATCGAGGGTCGCGCCGGCATCAACATAGGCGTCCACACACTCTTGCGCACGCCGTGCCACGCTGTCGTGTGCCTCATCTAGCCCGAGAAGTCGGCAGAATGCGTCGCGCGTCGCGGTTGGTACGCATCCCCCAGTACCAAGCGCGACCACCAGCGGCGCTCCGACCCGCAAGCCCGAGGCACGCGCAGCATGATTGCAAAGGCTGTAGTACTTGGAGGCCTTGCGTCTCGCATAGCGGCCAAGAGCCGCGTCAGGCACGCAGGTGACCTCAACAATAAGGAGCTCACCGCGCGAATGATCGGCAGCAACCAGATCGGGAGTCAGCAAGCCTCCCGGTGCCGAGGACGGCAACCCATAGCTGTGGGGCAGCGTCCTCACCACGGACTCCAGATGGACGCACGTCTCTGGAAGCCTGCGAGGGCCAAAGACCAGCACGTCACGCACGAGCGAGAGCAGGGCGTCATGCGTCTGGCTCTTGGAGACGTGCCAGTTGGTCAATGCCCTGCCAGGGGCCACAAGCATGAGAAGTGCAAGCACGGACATGTGTGAATGGACTGTGCACATGTCAATACTCCGCTTGTCAGAGGAAAAACACCGCGTTCGGTGTTTCACCACATACTTGTGCATACAATTGTAGAATCTAGGGGAGTTTTCGGCTTTCCGCGCCTTGGCGGGTTTTTGCTTTCCTGACGGAGCGGTACCTCCCACCGGCGCGACATGATGGTTTCGACAACCGCCGACGCCGAGGCAGACTCGCTCTCTAACCTGACGTCGATCGTCACGACGGCCCTCGAGGCGCGTGGCGTCCTCGGTAAAATCCGTGCCGAGCTGCGCGCCAGCGTCTTCTCGGCCATTCACGAGCAGCAGCAGAGCGAGCCGCATGGCGGCATGGCGCGTCCGGCACTGCTCCACCAAGACAGCGCCGGTCGCGTCGCCGCGCAGCTCGTGCTCGACTTGCTCCAACACTGCCAGCTGGACTACTCGTACTCTGTCCTCGTGCCCGAGGCGGACCTCAATGAGACGTCACTGGACCGCGGTGCACTCGCAGGAGCGCTCAGCTTGGACGCAGGCACGGGCGAGCCACTGCTCGTGCAGCTCGTGCGTGCGGCGCTCACGGCCGACTTACCGCAACCCACAGGCGCGCGGCCGCCGGCTGGTGATGCCGCTGGAGAGCCAGCGGCCGCCTCATTGGCGCGTGCTGTTGTTAAGGATCCGTCCAAGCCGCTCACCATCAACATCACGTCCAAGCCGGAGCCGTCTCGCGGCGGCAGCGGCCCGCTCACGCCTCCCTCGCCCTTGTCGCCGCTGCCCTCCCAGGGCATGGGCGCGCACCTGCCACCGCTCAGCAGCCGCGCCTCGTTGCCCCCGCTCGGTGTGACGGGTGCGTCGTCGCCATCGCCGGCCGCGATGATCGCCGACGAGCATCTTGAGGAGAGGCGCCTCGAGGCGCTCGAGAGCAAGCTCGCAAGCCTCGGCAGCTCCGGGGCGCCCCTGCGCCCAGGTGGCGCGAGCACAGGCGGGGCGCAGCTGGCGCCGCTGTCGCGTCACCACACGCCGGCTCTGCCGCCCTCGAGTTCGGCCCTCGGAAGCGTCGGCATTGCGGCCGGCGCTACCGTTTGGCAGAGCAGCCAGCGCATGGCCGTGCCCACTTCCCACGACGAGGACGAAGAGGACGACGACGAGTACGACCAGGTCGAGGATGACATCGCCGAGGAGTCCTTTGAAGACGATGACGAGGACGAGGACGAGGACGACGCTGGAGTAGACCTCTCTTCTGGAGCAGCCGCGCACTCCGGGCCAGCGCTCATTGGCGCCGCATCGCCCGCGCACCTCTCCCGTCCGCCGGGCCACCACCGCGCGCGTCTCTCGCCGCTCGAAACGTCGATGGGGGGCGCGTCGATGGTGTCCGTCGATGAGTCTGTCTCGCCTGGTCGCCTCGGCGCCGCGTTACAGGGTTTCGACCTTGCCGAATCGATCGAGCGGCCGTAATGGACGTTTATCGAATGGCCGCGAGGCGCGGTACGCCTACGCGGCGCCGGGCGCTGGGCACTCAGGTGGTGACCCAGAGTGTTCGAGCAGTGCCACCAGCCAATCATAACGCGACCAGATTGGTCCCATCGGGAGAGCCCTCCATGAGATCTTGCGTTCTGAACCACGCGCAGCGGCCGGGCCGTGGGCTGGGGGCCGCCTCACTCCTCTGAGAGAGGCTTGCTCGCAGGGCCATGGAGGCACATTGATGGAGAGGATCCGGGAAACCCTGAACAGGGTTTGCACCGATTTCCCGGACCTACTGATTGATGTAGACCGTTCTCGTAAATCGTCAGAGGAAATGTAAGACTCTTTCACGCAACTCCACGCAAGAGCAGAACCGGAGACACGACAGACGTGAAGTCGTGAACGCAAACACGGAAACAGCAAACTCCCGCAAACGAAATTACAATCACATGTACAATCAGCATCCGCTACACAGCCGTCAGCCCGGCCCTCTCCAGGAGACTACGAGGGCAGATAGACCACCCCCGCACGACCCATCAGCATCACATCCACGATCTTCGCCTCACTCTATGATCAGAACTCACGTCATCCAGCACACACGATCATCCTGTGGTTCTGGCGCGCTTCCGGCTTCGCCGCCCGTTCAGCCCCCCCCCGGCGCGCCGGCCGGGGCGAAGAGAGCCGGCATCGCGCCAACGGGGTCGGCGTGCGCGGCGCATGCGTGGGCGCCGCCCACACTGCGGCTCACCAGCTCTTGTCGCCGCCCTGCCACGCGCCCTTGGGCTTGTCGCTCTTCTGGCCAGCGTAGTCAAGACGGATAGGCCGTCCTTCGAGATTCTCGCCGCCGAGGGTGACGGCCTTGTCCACGTCGGCCGTGCTCTCGAACGCAACGAAGCCGATGCCCTTGAACTCGCCCGTCTCCTTGTCGTTGAGCCAGCGCGTGGAGGCAACCTTGGCGCCCGCCTTCCCGAAGAATTCGGTGATCTTGGTCTCGTCAATCGTCCAGGGCAAGTTGCCACAGAAGAGTTCGAGGCAGCCATCGGGCTTCGGATTCTGCGGCTTGTACGGCCGCTCGGTGCGCCCGCCTTCGCCGCCCGGCTTCGCCTTCCACGCGGCGCCCCCCTTGTCGCCGAACGGCTTCTTGTCGGGCGAGGACTTGCCGGAGGACTTGGAGAAGTTGATGCGCATCGGCCGGCCGGCGCAGTCGGCGTCGGCGTACGCGACGGCCTTGGTTGCGGACTCGATCGAATCGAAGTCGATGAAGCAGAAGCCGCGGAACTCGCCGTCCTTTTGGACCATGTTGACGTTGTTGATGGTGCCGCAGTCCTTGAACGTGGCGCGCAGCATCTCCTCGGTCACGCTCCACGACAGGTTGCCGACGAAGATGGAGGCGCTCGGCTCACCCACGTCGCCGCTGCCCGCGATGCCACCCGGCACGACCGACTTGCGCGGCGAGGCCAGCTCCACTTTCATGGGGCGCCCCTCGAGCTCCTTGCCGTTGAGCGCGCACGCCGCGTCCGCCTCAGCTTTGGTGGCGAAAGTGAGGAAGCCCGACCCCTTGAAACGTCCCGTATCCGAGTGCGAGAGCCACTCGAACTTGGTGATCTTGCCACACGCGGCAAACTCCTCCTGCATCCACTCGTCAGTCATCTTGAAGGGCAGGTTGCTCACGTAGACGCGCACCTCGCCGTCGCTCTCGGGTGCAGGCGCAGGCGCCGCCGCGACCTCCTCCTTCTTGGCCTTCTTGGCCGTCCACTCGTCATCTCCGGCATCGCTCTTCTTGTCCTTCTTGTCCTTCTTGGACGGTTTCTCCTCCTCCGTGGTGGGCTCAGCTTTGCCCTCTTTTGCCGCCTTCTTCGCCTCCTTGGCCGCCTTCTTGGCCGCCTTCTCCTCCTTGCTCAGCTTTGCGGGCGTATCATCCTCATCCGCCTTGGCCTTCTTGGCCGCCTTCTCCTCCTCCGCCGCCTCCAGCGCGCGCTTGGCCTCCTTTTTGGCTTTCTTCGCTGCCTTCTCCTCCTTGGTCAGCTCCTCGCCGTCCTTCTTGCCCATCGACGTACTCCTATCGTTTCGGCGACGTCGCACTAATTTCACGCTGGTGGTTAATCTTTGAGGCTTCCCTCCCGGTATTCAGACGAAACCGGGGGGAGCCGGGACACGCACGGGACACAAGGTATTCAGACGAAACCGGGGGTGGGGAAGAATTACCATATCTGGCCAGACCAAACCTAATCCGGCTTCGTCTCGCGCGACCAAAATGGATGCCTCGGGAAGAAGACTCTCGATGCCTTTGACGACGGGCAACAGATTCGCAGTACTACAAGATCTCGGGGATGATGAGGCGGTGCTCAAGGACCCAGGGGTAGGACAAGTAGATTACACGAGTGCTGCTCATAAGGAAAAACGCAAAGAAAGCAAGAAAGAAAGCCAGGCGGCTTGGTGGAAAAAACTCAAAGCCGACAAGAGCGACCGTGCCGAAAAGCTGCGAGAGGACAAGAAAGCACGAGACAGAGAGACTTCTCGAAAGGCAAGGGAACGCAACCGTCTTGAGCTCGAAGAGCTGCGCAAGGCCACTCTTCTATCTGGCAACCCGACTGTGATTCATATCCACCATCACTTGCATACTCTCCAAACGACTGTGCCGGCGCAGCCGCAGCCGCCGCCACAGCTGCAGCCCCAGCCGCAGCCGCAGGAGTCGCACCCGCCGAACTATGTTTCGCAGGGGTCGCAGCTGCAGCCCCAGCCGCAGCCGCAGGAGTCGCACCCGCCGAACTATGTGTCGCAGGGGTCGCAGGTGAAGCAAGTGGATATCTTCTTCGTCATCGCCGCTTGTGGATGGCCGACGGGCGAGGCGCGGGTCAACAAAACGACACTCGGGCACCTGCGTCGCGGCGAAACCACTGCGTTCAATCTCCTAGACATGGCAGGCTGGGCAGAGGCCAATTTTCCCGTCGACGGCACGCCACGCACGTTCAATGCCTTGCGCGTCCTATATGAAACTCATCCGTTCTCAGGTCCATTTCGGAGCCAGTGCACGCGAGGGCCACTACGGATCTACGAGTTCAGTTATCCTGAATATGACAGTGGCTACCCATGCCCTGCTCACGTTCGAAAGTGCCTTGATGACTGCAGAGCAGCCCTCGCACGGAACCCATCGCTACAGCTCGTTGTCATTGGGTACCGATGCTATCCCTGCACCTGTGCCCCATCCCATTCCCCGCTCACATGCGTCTCATGCACGCAGATTGGCTGCCCAGCCATCAAAATTTCCATACTGGCTGAACGAGTTCGACAGGGGTGGGCGATCGATCGACTGGGAGGCTGTGTACAAAAACGTCGTGAAGAAGGACAAGCTGCTGGGTACTATGTCGCACCTGACAAGTTCAGGCCACGTCGTCATCGGGGTGTCTATCCATGTCGGCCGCGATGGCCACGTGCGTGAATTCGCGCAGAACGTGGATTCCTTTATCCGCAAGCCGGTCGAGGGGGTTGGAGGTCCTAGGTGCACGCGCTCGAATGCTCTCACTCGCTCACACTCACTTGCTCACTCACTCACACACTCTCGCTCTCGCTCGCAGTCGTCTCTTGAAGCAGCGGGTTCTTCAGAGCGTGCCTGAAGAACCCGCTGCTTCATCGAGTTCATCGTGGCCGATGCCATGGACTAGCAGCGGCAAGAGACTGGCAATCAACCTCGGCATCGTGCCAAGCCCGGCAAAGGCAGCGCAACTGGCGCAAGAGGCTGGCGTGAGCCTGACACCAAGGAGCAGCTCGCGTCTACTGCAGTGGGAAGAAGGCTTCTGGGAGATTGTGAAAAAACTAAGCCGCTCCAGCTTATGCTGCTTATGCTGATTCAAATCGAACTTTGACAAAACTTCGCCAGCCAAGTCTTCCGGGCGCGCGTGACCATGCTCTTTCCGTGCCTAGTTGAAGACCATGGGCGCCGAGGTGGCCCATCCGCTGCACAACGCATCTTCATCGTCGCCATGCTCGGCGTGTGCATCGCGCTCATGTATGGCATGCGAACGGATCTATCGGTTGGCGTGCATGAAATGCAATCCTCATGGCCAAACGGCTGGACGGGCACGTCTCTGAGCGCCTTCTTCATCGGCTACATGGTTGGCAATATACCGGGCTCACTTCTCGCGCAGCGGCATGGCGCGCGCACCATCCTGCCCGGTGGCGTGCTCATCGCATCGGCTGCCAACGCACTCATCCCGTATGTGAGCTCAACTCCTGAGCTGGTCGTCTCCGCACGAATCGTGTGCGGCGTAGCGCAAGCGTGCACTTTCCCCTGCGCGTATCAACTGCTGCACGAGTGGACGACCCCAGCGACCCGCTCGCGAGCGATCACCTCCTCGATGAGCATCGGAGTGGCTGCGGGTACGGCCTCCGGCTTCTTTGTGAGCGAGCAGATGCGAAGGGCGTACGGCCTGGCCGGCTGCTTTGGCGTGTGGTCGGCTGCGAGCAGCATCTGGGCCACCGCATGGCTGCTGCTGGTGCCTGACCGCGTCCCTGGCTCCACCTCCGCCGCAGTGGCACTCGGTTTCGGGAGGGCCTCAGGTCGCAAGGAAACGGCCGCACCGTGGCACGTGCTCGCGTTTCAGCCAACGTTGCTCGTGCTCTACGGCTGCCATTGTGCGGCCAACTTTATCAACTACGGGCTGCTCACGCAGCTGCCGCTCTTCCTCACCACCTCGCTCCACGCATCCGCCGGAACCCTTGCCGCCGGCACCACGCTTCCTTATTTGGCCAACGTGCTGCTCGCCTTCGGTGCGGCTTCGATTGCGGATGCACTCATCAACTCGGGGCGTGTGAGCATCACGCACGTGCGCAAGGCTTTCACAGCAGTGGGGCTCGGCCTCTCGGGCCTCTTGCTCTTTGCGGCGGGGTGCGTCACCGACGCGACGACCGCCGTCGTGCTGGTCATTGGAGCGACCGGCGCGCTCGGCCTCGCACAGCCCGGATGGCAGGCGTTATACTTGGACGCCTTCGGTGAACTCTCAGGCACTGCGTACTCGTACAGCAACACGCTCGCGACGCTCGCGGGCATCGCCGCTCCCGTGATCGCCTCCACCTTTGTGAGCCGATTCGGCGAGGCCGGCGGCTACAGCGCCACATTTCTCGTCTTCGGGCCCCTCTTCGGTCTGCCTGCCGTGTCTGCCTTCTGTTGGGTGGCCTCGGCGACGCGGGTGCGCCTCCCCTCGCGCGGTGCGTTCAGCGGAGGGTGCGAGGAGTCGCTCTCGCTCTCCGAACTCATGAACTCGCCTGACGCGGAGCATACGAGCGACGTAGAGCCGAACGATGCCTCGCCACTAAGTCCATTAAAGTAGACGACCGGTGACATCGAATTTGAAGACGTCGCGAGCTGGACGCAGGCGCGCCAGCCTCCTCGAATGAGCTCGGTTACCCCGGCAGCGGCACCTGGGTCCTGGCCCGCGCCAGCACCGTCGACTCTGTGGAGTGTGGTGGTGTGGAGATGGAGAGGCGGTGCGCGCTTGAGCCTTGACCCGGCCACGTCCCACGAGACACATTTATATCACGGAATACAAAACTCAAAAGTAACGACTTACGTCCCGTCAGAGTGGTCGGGCGTTACAACGTTCCTGTGCATCCCGGTCGATCGGTCGTCGTCCCGCGCCTGCCGTGCGCGCCTCCCGGCCGCGCCCCGCGCGCGGCTTGGCCGGGGGCCCGGGGCCGCCATGGCCCCGGCGTTGCTGCGCGGCGCCCCGGATCCCACACGGCCCCGAGAGCCCGACCCCCCAGCGCCCGATGCAGCGCCCCTCCGCTCGGCTACACCCCAACCACCGAGGGCCGAGCCGACCGGTCACACCAGTCACCCGACACACGACAAACGCGGATACATTCCACATCGTCCACGCGTCGCCCGCCGTACACAGTCTCACCAGACACCACACTTACTCATGGTAACCTATGCGCCATGGTACCTTACTATTAGTCTAGCTGTACAGAGTATTGTTGATCGTACGTGTTGTCTTACGTTGCCTACTCCTCGCCTTAGTTGGCAGGGATTGGCAGGGTCATTGCGTGAGAACCACACATGGGCCGATGCGCCGATCTGCGCCGCCGTGTGTGGAGCCCACCCAGATCGGGCTACGCGTGAGGGCCATACATCGGGTGGTTCCGGATCCTGTACGCATACTGCTTGGCCAGCTTCGCGCCCTCCTCTTGCTCTGCGGCACGCTTCCGAGCGGCGTGCGCCTCTGGATCCGCCGCCATGGCCATTGCTCCGCATGCTGGCATGCGCCGTGTATTAGTGGCAGGCCGGCGGCAAATTGGACATTGCAAGATGTCACACCTTTGGCAGAGCGCCAGGAAGCACTCGCGGCACAAGGCATGCCCGCACTCGGGGGCCACCGGGTCAAAGAGGGTCTCCAAGCAGACTGGGCAATCAAGCGCAGTAGAGTTCCCGTCCTCCGTGGCCTCCTCCTGCTGCGCGAGGATCTCCAGTTCGGTGCGCAGCCGAGAGCGGACAAACCGGGGCGGCGTGCCGGGGGGCTCGGCAACGTGCCCGCACCGCGGACCAAGTTGCTTGTTGTACTTCTTCACGATCTTGCGTACACCGTCCCTTGAGAGGCTCGCCCACGCATTGAGCTTCCGTGCTGCTTCAGCGCCCGGACGCCGCCGCAACCCGACGGTGGTGAGGAATGTGGTAGTGATAGGAGCAACCTTAGCCTGCACAGTTTGGCGTGCCGCGCACGACCATTTGGCATCGATGAGCATGAGTTCCTTTCGGAGGAAGTTGAAGAAAACGACTCGCGCGGCCAGTCCGCAGGGTTGTAGGGCGGCAGCTTTCAACTCCTTTTTGGCCTGCTTATAAGGGAAGGCAGGCAGATCGATTTCCAGCTTCCGGAACGCTTCCTCGCACAGCTTGCCAAACTTCATGGCCAGGCGGGCAGAAGATGGAGGTCCAGCACCAGGTGTCCGCACTCCAGGACGACGGTTGAGTTGCGGCAATGAAGAAGAGCGATATTTTTAGCGCGACCTCCCCCGATCTGACGCGATGTCACGTCACAAAAGGCAGGAAACGTGCGCGTTATTTTTAGCTTGCGATTTGAAGCGATTCAAATAGCCACATTCATTACAAGCCCCCCTCCTGAAAGGCCCCCGCCGTACACGCAACGGAACGACAGCCAGTCGTGCCCCGCGCGCTCATACGCGTCATCGAAGCGGGCATGTGTACTTGTTGTGAGTGGTTCATGGGGATCTGACAAAGCATGTCTGGACAAAACAGTTTTGAGTTTAGTCCTTTTTCGTTTAGTCCCGCCCGAAACTGATTTGTCAACAAACACCTTCTTTGACAGAACTTTGCAACCGTTCGCGTTCCGGGGGCTGGGCTGGGGCGTGGGGGTACACGGGCCGGTCGGTCTGCGGATCCTTGGCCGCTTGGGGGATGGGGCTTGGGTTGGGGATCTTCAGACGCTCGCTTGACATGACTTATCAAAATTAGAACATAAAGAATCCTTGCGAGGCGCGCAGGCCGCCTACGCCTCGAAGCACCACGGCACGCCTACTCGGCTATCGTCCCATCGGCAACCGCGTTCTTGCACGCACTGCGCCTCGGTGATGCCCGGGAAGCCGCAGTCCGTGCGCTCCGCCGCACCACCGCGGCGGCGACCTGCGGAGCCGCCGCCCAGTCGCTCTTCGCCCGCGTCGTTGACGCTGCGCCGCTCGCCGTACGCTGGCGCGCGTCTGGCGGCGTCGTGAGCGACCATAGCATCCCATGCGTCCTCTGCGTTGGAATGCACGTCCTCGCCGCCCGGGCTCTTCTCCGGGTAGAGAGGGTGGAAGGGCATGCCGGCGGTCCTCTGGCGCTTGAGGCGTGCCTCGTCCTCAGCCGACTCCATGGGGGGGCCATGCACCGCGTCGTAGCGCTCGAGCGCCGCAGCGTATGCCTCAATGGCCTCCTCCATCGTCGCCTGGTCGTCGAGGCCGTAGCCGCCCTCGTAGCCTTCCTCAAACGGTGCCGGCGTTCCATCTGGGAAGCCGGGCAGGTCGTAGCCGCGCCACGCGTCGCTCGGTCGGGGGAGCCTCCGGTGGTCGACAGCGCCGTCTTCGGCCGCCGACGGTGGCCGAGCCTCCAGGTCGAGGCCGTCCACGTAGCGTGGCGGGCGCGCCGCTTCGTCAGCTTCGTCAGCTTCGTCAGGCGTGAGCTCTGACGCCTCAGCCGCGGCCGTCGTCGAAGGGTCTGTTGCGGCTGCGGCGGGCCCCGAGCGTGCGCCTGCCGCCGCGCGTTCCGCCGGCCGAGGGTTGTGGCTCGCGTCAATCTCCGCTCCGAGAGCCGTATGGGCAGGTGAGCGTAGTGCCTCGCGATGCGCGATTGCGGCTCGGGCGTTGGGGGAGTTGGCGATGCACTGCGCCTCAGTCATGCCCGTTGATTCCGGCTCGTCCGGATGGGCGGCCCTCGGAGATGGCATCTCCGATCCACGGCCCTCCGAGATGTCATCTCCGTGCCCGGCCCTCCGAGATGACACCTCGCCGGCTGAGCCAGAGCCGCCGGCTCGAGTCCCAGGAGGGTGGCGGCGGGCTGGCACTGGCGGCGGCACCGTCGCCGACGGCGGCAGATCATGCGCCGCGGCGCCGCTGCTCGGACGGCGCCGGCGTGGCGGTACGGGCGGCGCGGTGTCGGACGCGGGCGGCAGCGGCTCGTGCGGCAGCGGCTCGTGCGGCAGCGGCAACTTCGGCAGCGGCTCCGTGACGACATCCTCGTCGTCCTCGTACTCGAGCTCCGCGTGGCAGGTGAACCAGAATCCGAGCACATACCGCGTGCCGTTGAGCACCTTGGAGCCGTGGTGCAGGTTCTCGGTGCCTCCGCTAAAGGTCAGCAGCCGACCCGCTCGAGGCTCTACCACGAGGTCCGACCCCTCGTCCACCCACACGAACCGGCCGCCGTCAAAGTCGGGCCGCTCCGGGCGGTCGTAGTCGCAAGCGCGCGGCGCGCCGGGATCGGCATGGCAGTGGCTGTTCAGGTAGAGCAATGCCGAGTAGTCGTACGACGCACGGTTCGCCTTGTCGACGTGAGGATTGTCGTACCTGTGTCCAGGCTCCACGTCCATGCCATCCCTCGGTACACGCTCGTCCGCCCAGATGCGTGTGAGGAGCGAGCCAGCCGAATAGAGGCGCGCGACGCCAAAGTCGGATTCGAGGGTGCGCCGCACGCGCTGCAGCACGCTCGCAAACAGCGCGTGCCCCGCCGCGCCCATGTGCCGCGCGGCCGACTTGGCTTCTGGTGCGAAGGAGGTCTGGGCACCTTGGTGGAAGAGACCTCGCATCGTTCGCTCAACAGTGGTGATGAGCGCCGTCTGCTCGTTCTCATCGAGGAAGTGGTCGCGCATCACGCGCCCACAGGCCATAGGCCGCGCAGCGTCCGCCGATGGCGCCAGCGGCGTGCACCGCGGCACCGCGGGCAGGCCTAGGCCGTAGAGCAACGGCTCACACTCGACCTCCCACCGGCGTGGCGCGTCGGCCGGGACGGCAGGGCTCACGGGGATGAGCGTCTGAAGTTTGTGCGCGCGCCGCCGTGTCGCCACTGCGCGGGCCTGCGCCAGCTGCGCCGCCTGCTGGTCCTCGACCGACTCGTGCCAGGTCGTGAGCTTGCGCCGGTTGCTGCTGCCGCCGCCCTTGACATCGCCGCCGCCGCCGCCGCCGCTGCTGCGTCCTGAGGAGCTCTGCGGCGGCGAGGGCGGCGGCGAGGACAGTGAGGCTGGCAACGGGATCCGTGGCGCCGCTGCAGCCGTCGCAAGCACGGCCTTGGCCGCTGCTGCCATGCCGGTTTGCTCTCCGACTGCAAGAACGGCCTCTGCTGCGGCAATGACAGCCCTCCGCGACTCGGCCAGCGCGGCGCACGCGCGGAGCATGGCGCGGAGCTCCTGACCGGAGGGCTCGAGCGTTAGGCGCTCTTCCAGTGTGCTCGGCGACGGGCAGGGTGTGGCCATGAGCATTGCACCCAGCATGAAAGTCGCCATGTGCTTGGCGAAAGGGCTTTATGAATAGACGGATCCCGTGTGAACGTTAACACGACAGACGCGACAACCGGTGCTACGGCATTGTTTCTGCCCTTGTGTAATGGACGGACGGTGCGATTCATAATGAACTGGCGTTCGAGCGATTTCCCGCGATGCAGTTGTCCGGCCTAGGCGCGCCGGTGCGACAAATTGGCCACGGCTTGCCGCTGGCAAGTGGTCATCGTGTGCTCTGATGGCAGAAGCGAGCGCGAGCGGCCCGTCGACACCTCCGCCCGCCGATTGGATTTGGCCCTTTGAGGGCCAGATGGTTGAGGTCGAGATTGAGGTCGACGGCGACGCAGTCTGGGTGCCAGCCACGATCCAGGTGATGTGCCTGGACTCGACCTTCTCCGCTGAGATTGAGGGGCCAAATGGAGACACTTGGGTGGATTGGTTCACGTGGGAGGACGAGGGCACCGATTGGCGGCGTACCGCAGATTGCAAGGGCTTCCGGCTGCCCATCGCGGCACCCAGCACCAAGAAGGCGAAAAAGGAGGTCTCACCGAAGCCGCCGAAGCCGCCGAAGCCGCCGAAGCCGCCCACGTCGCCCAAGTTGCCCAAGCTCACCGAGGAGGAGAAGCGGGAAAGGGTGGAGGCGAAATCGGAGGAGAAACGTCAACGGGCGGAGGCCAACGCAGCGGCGAAGGCATCGGCGGCGGAGGCGAAGACCGCGGAGAAGGCAGCGCTAGCGGAGGCCAAGGAGGCGGAGAAGGCGGCGGCAGTGGAGGCGCGCGCGCTCGGGAAGGCGCGAGCTGCAGAACAGGCTCGCGCCGAGAAGGAAGCGGCCAAGGCGGCGGCCCTGGAGGCGAAGGCGGCGGAGAAGGAAGCGGCCAAGGCGGCGGCCCTGGAGGCGAAGGCGGCGGAGAAGGCGGCGGCGGCGGAGGCCAAGTCGGCGGAGAAGGCGGCAGCGGCGGAGAAGGCGCGTCTCGAGCGCGAGGCGTCGCGCGCGGCTGCCAAGACGGCGCGTGAGGCTGATCGGCGCAACCGCAAGGTGCTCAAGGCCGAGGACGACGAGGGTCATGAGATCAAGCTCGTGCTCAGGCTCGATTGCAGCCAGGCGCCCGGCGGCAAGGCGCCGCCCAAGATGACGAAGAAGCGCCTGCGAGAGGCGCAGGAGGCCATGGCCGCCCTCGACGAGGCGGCCGCGGCGGAGGCGGCCAAGGTCACCGCACAGTTCTGGGCGGCCGCAGCCGCTAAGCTGCCCAAGACGGCCGAGTACACGATGGCTCAGGTTCAGAGCTCGCGTGACCTGACCGGCACGACGCTTGTAGCGCCGAGTGGACGCGTCGAATGGTTCCTGGCGCTCGGCGAGCTGATGGCCGTCACGGAGGAGGCGACGCGCCGTCACGGCGAATCGCTCAAGCTGGACCCGGCGCCCACGCCCATGCCCACGGCTTACGTGGCGCAGCGGCTCGACTTCGACGACCCGCTGTGGGGTTGGCAGGTGCGCGACGCAGAGAACGGCTGGCTGCAGGGGTACATTACGCTGACGACCTTCACCACCTGGTCGGCCGATTTTGAGTGGGATTCGCGCTCGGCCGAGTCGGGTCTACCAGCCGCTCGCATTTGGAACGCGCGGCTGCGCAATGGCGAGGCTCTGGAGCAACTTCGAGTGGAGCCGGGCGTGTACGTCGCCGAGAAGGATAACGAGACGCTGGCGCAGGTGGCGGCCAAGCATGGCCTCAAGGGCGCCGACCTCGTCGCGCTCAACAAGAAGCGGCACAAGGGCATCTGCGGCTTCTCGAAGCTGCTCGCGGGCACCGAGATACAGTTGGTCGACCCGAGTGAAGCGTACCTCGACAGGAGCCCTATGGCCGACGACACCCCGCAAGAGGTGGCGGCACGGCACGCGCTGCCGCTGAGCGCGCTGCTCGCGATCAACCAGGGGCTCTTGGGGATGGAGCAGGAGCTCCGTCCGGACACGCACCTCGGGGGGCGTCCGATGAAGCTGCGAGACCGCAAGCGCGAGGTGAGCTTCGAGTACCTCAACCCGACAGTGCAGCCGCGATCATCTGGCGGCGGCGGCAGCATCAGCGGCGGCAGCGGCGGCGGCGGCGGCGGCAGCTCGGAGCAAGGCGGCGGCAACGGTGCGAAGCGCAGCAAGGCGGCCGCGGCCTGTGCGGCCTCCGACAAGGGTGCCTCCAATGTCGGTGCGGACGGCTCCCGCTGGGTGTATGGCATGCGTAAGATTGACGAGGACGGCAGCCTGACTGAGCGACTCGCGCAGCTGGAGCGGCAGGGCGACCCTGCCAAGACGGGTGTCGTGTGGCCGCGCATCGCCGAGCTCGGGCTTCTCGTGTCGCTCGGCGGCGGTGGCGTCGTGCTGCGCTACGCGTTGCAGCAGCTGCAGGCTCAGGGCTGGTACGAATATGTCGTGTGCCAGGCGACGCTCGCTGCGGTGGGCTTCTATGAGCGTGTGGGTTTCGTGCGCGTGGGCGCGGTGGCCAAGTACGCGGAGAAGGGCGTCACCTCCGAAGAGCTCGCCGCGCGGCCCGTGACCGGCTATCGCCACTGGGCCGACGCCGATGAGCTCATGGAGGAGGCGGATTTCGGCGAGGCGAGCTACCTGATGGCGCTCGACCTGCGCCGCTGGGAGGGAGGCGCCAAGCTCGAGCTGAGCACGACGAGCAAGTATCCGCCGGTGCGTAAGATGGAGGGCGCCGACCTCGACCTGCGCCGCATCTCCGAATGCACGCTCGAGGGCGGTCATCTTGCGTACGAGTCGGGCGACGGCATCGTGGTCACCCTGATGGCAGACTGCGTCGGCGGCCAGCTCGACGCAGCGCAGCTGCGCATGGAGATCAGGTACGAGGTCGAGGCGATCCTGGCGCACCGTGGGAGCGGGTCCTCGCTCGAGTACCTTGTCAAGTGGGCTAAATGGCGCGAGATAACGTGGGAGCCTGCGGAGAATCTCGAGGGCGCGACGGAGGTGCTCAAGGCGTACCACGAGACCAAACCCAAGGCGCGCCCGATGAAGAAGAAGGCCAAGACGGACGCCGACGCAACGGGCCAGCCTGGGCAGGAGTCTGATGACGCGGCCGAGTGAGCGCGCGTGCTGCCGCCGTGGAGGCGCTCGACAGACCGAAGCGAAGCGCTCAGAGCTGCTTAGCATTATGCACGTGGATTGAACGATCAAGGCGTGAGCGGAGGGTGGCCATTATGCCGTGCGCATGTGTGCAGGCTAGGCGGAACTACGCGGCAGTACAATTGAAGCGTACCGAGTTCCTTGTTTAGGTGTTTTAGCTTGATATATTCGTTTCTCGTCGATTCGCACGGTCGGAGGAGTGCACGCACCCCGAGACACCCCGAGTGGTGCAGACACGCGCCCACACACGCCCGCGACCACGCGATGATCGAACCACTCCACACCTTCCTCATTCCGCGTTCGAATCCCCAACAGTCCAGCTGCGGGGACCTGAATGCACGCCTCCATGCAGCTGCTACCGAATGAAGGCATGCATCGCTCAGACTCACGGAAACAGCTCTGGAATAACGGCAAAGAAGAGCAGCTGCATGTTATCTCAACCATTAAGGTTGTCGTTCGTCATAGGACAAGCATCCACGACGTGCATAATGTGCCAGTCGTTGTGCGCCGTTCTCCATCTCCACTGTGACGTACACGAGGAATTACTTGCGCCTACATCATCTCGGTGTTAGGTTGTTCATCAGCCATCTTGGCAAGGAACAAAACGATCGGCACGAGGCCGGCCGAGGCCGCCATGGCAAAGACCGCCAAGGGGAAGACGAGCTGGTACGCTCCCAGGCCAGTGTAGCCCTGCACGCCGATCAGGATCCCACCGAGGAGCATGGGGGCGAGCTTCTTCACGGAGCCGTCTGTGAACGCTCGTGCGTCGATCAGTTGTTTGGGTGGGACTGACTTGTAGAGGATCTGCTTCGTGTTGTCCGAGACGGTGTAGCGGAAGATGAAGTCCATCGAGCGGCAGATGAAGACCATCCGAACCGTCTGCTCTTGCATGATGCCAAACTCACCCAGAACGTACGCAGTCGGGGTCACGAGAAGCGCGGCCCACACACCGGCTACTTGCAGGAGAAAGGGAGTGATCATGAGGTTGACGATAGTCTGGCCGACGCTCGCCACCGAGGCGAGATTCGCAGTGACTTGGGCGATGCCGTTGGCGTCGAGAAAATGGGCAAGCGTCGAGTTGTATTGGAACTCGATGCATGAGAAGGTGAGCACCGTGGCAAATTGCCACACGCCGATAAGCTGTGTGAACGGGTTCATGTACCATGCGTCGGCGTCGCAGCATCCCTTCTCGACCACGTCCGCCGGGGAACCATCGGCTTTCTTTGGTTCCTCTTTATTTTTTGGGATCCAGCGACGGCAGATGAAGTTCGGAATCAGCTGCACGATCAGCAGCACCATTTGGGCTGGCAAAATGGCAGACGCGCTAAAAAAGTGAATGAGCACGGCGACGGTCACACCATTCGCCAGGTTTGCTAGAGCAGCACCCATGTTGACGATGCCGATGAGGCGCTTGGCCTCGTCCTTCGTGAAGCACAACATGCCGATCTGCCAGAAAAGTACCATAAGCACCGAGTCGACCACCTCTTCAACCACGAAGAACATGGGGTACACGATCTTCGGGTACATGTCGGCAATTCCTGTATTGAACATGAAGAAGAAGCCCGAGAGAACTCCACACATGGAAACGGTCATTCCCGTCAGCACAGTGCCCGAGTCCGAGATCGAGACGAGGTACGCGGTGATGGGCATGATGAAGAGAATGAATACTCCCACCAAAACCATGACGTATGGAAGCGCATCGGCACTGAGACCGGTTAAGAGCATGGTTGCGCCGATGTTGCGCCCGAGCAACAGAATGGTGTTGGCAGTGAAGCAGAAGCATGTGACCGTAAAGACTTTGCAGCATTCGTCCCAGGTCCGGATGCCTAAACCTGCGAGGCACGCTGGTGTCTCCGGGCTCTCCATATGTGTCGGCCGCGCGGGGTCCGAATCCAATTCCCTGAGGCGACGAGTCGTCAAAAGTCTGTGCCTAAACATGTAAGTTTTTGGAAGCTTGTTGGGCCAAGCTTTTCTTTCATAGTTGCCCCTTTCACCATGTGCAGAGTGCTCGTTCACACGCTTTGTTCACGAACGCCTTTATTACGGGAAATGTATGAAGCGCTCGCGTGACGACGAGAACCAAGCCATCACGGCAGTACCCGGACAGGCTGCCGCGCCTGCGGCTGTCGCTCCAACAGAGGCCGCACCCGCTGAAGCCCCGGCCTCCGTTCTGCCACCGCTGCCGTCTTCGCTTGCCCATGCAACTCTGTGGTACTATGATGATGTTCAGCTTGTCCGGCAAGGGCCGTTCAGCAGCCTCGACATGAGGACGTGGTACTCCGCGGGCTGCCTGCCGACGAGCACGTGTGTCGCGCCTTCCTGGTACGGCGAGGTGCCGGTGGAATTGTGGCCCATCAGCACACTGTGGGAGGAGCCAGAGTCGCAAGCCTTCGCACTAGCTGATGTCGCACAGGTGGTCATTCAGGAGCCGCCTAAGCCCGAGTTCATTCCAGCCGAAAACTTCGTCGGGAAGCGAGAGGGGTATGTATTTGGGACCGACTACGGGACTGCGCTCGGCTACGGTTTCGGGACCGGCTACTATCTGGACGTGCCGAAAAAGGTCGAGGTTACGAACGAGTCTCTGCAAAGAGAAATAGACGATAAGAAGGCCAAGTTCAGCAAATTCCATTCGAGCATACGCCCCCCATCCTCGCCCACAAGACGCTGATGATGAGTGCGCGGATTCTTCTCGAACACAGGGACATGTCTACAGCGCGTAGGCCGGATTACAAACGGGACGCCGTTTGCAGGCGCGTGTCGGTGCGTTTGCGGCAACCACGTCGTAACACATAGTTTTAGCGCTCAGATCGAGAGCTCGTCGCCGCGTAGGTTGTGGTGAACACTTAGGGTTTCAGTTAGGGTATTTAGACAGTCGTTGACGAATCAAATGATTGGAGTCGACCTTAACACACCATGTGTGGACTAATTGCGCTCAGCTGCGAGCTGGCCTCACTCATACGCTCGCTCCGCTGGAGGCGGCCGCCGTCACGTTTTGACCGAGCTTCTGCGCGAGCATGATGTAGTGGAATTGGCACGCGAGCAGCCATTGCTGCTGACAGAGGAGCTCATCTGCATGAGGTCCGTGATGGCAGTGGCGGTTGCGGCAGCAATGGCGACCCGAGGACCCGCGCGCGGCGGCGCACTGCGGCGGCCAGCTCGCACTGTATGCTCAGCGGCAGCTGCCCAAACGGATCCTGCACGGCGCGCGGGTAGTGCTCCATCAGAACGAGAAGAGCGTGCCGCCCGTTCGCGCGAGCAGCGCTGTGGCGCGAGCGCGATGGCCGGCCGGCGCGGCACGAGGCGCCCGTCGCGCCGACCGAGCGTCAGCTGCAACGCGAGCAAGAGCTGCACACAGAGCATGCGCCGCGCGGCAGACGACTTGGCTCACGCGCTAAGGACGTTGGCCGGTCGGGCTCTCTGTGGCGAGGCGATTGGGCACGGACAGACGCAAGGTAGGCTTCAAAAGCAGAAGGGTCGGCCCACGTGGGGACATGCACAGTGCTGAGTAGATGGCAATTGTCGTGGCGGCGGTGGCCGTCGCGGCGGCCGCGGCGAAGAAGAAGCGCTCGAGTGGACGAAGCAGGACGACGAGGGGTCGACAAAGAAACGCCGCGTGTGAGGCCATGAAAGTGAAAGAGTACATAAAGGTCGTAAGTGGTTACACAACGACATTCTTCTCGGCCTCTTGGCTAAGATCAAGTGTAGTATCTGTTCTTATCCGTTTGATCACGGATATCCAGTCATTGACTGGACCTGATCATATTATTATTTGTTCGGGGTACGTTCGTCTGGCTTGCCAGGAGACGTACATGTGTGACCTCGTGCTTGCACAACTGCGAGGTTGCACGCCCTCATAATTAACACACTCATTAATTCTACCGTTCTCCAGCTTCTGGTGGTGATGAGATCTCGGCTCGGCCCCCGCGAGCAAGGAGCTAGAAGACTGTCCGACAAGAACCGCGAGAACAGACCTCGCACCACGAAGACGATTCATGATAAGACATAAGTACTACTACTAGTCTTTCAAGTTACAAGTATGTCTAAGTCTTGGACTTGGTCGCTGGACTCTCTGCTCGAGAGCGACCGCTCACTCGGAGAGGGAGACTGTCACTCTGTGGAGGAGAACATAATTATCATGCCGACTTGCACCGAATGCACAACAAGATGACGCGTGATCTAAAGCATGCGATCCGACCCCCGGTCTGGTGTGCCTGCTTGTGCCTGCACCAGCACCGCTATACCTTTTGTAGTCGATTTGTTATCACAAGCACGGTCGGCTGGGCGGCCGCGCGCGTCGCCGCCGTCCGAGCGCGTCGCTGCCTCGGGCCTGCTCGGCGCGGTCCCGTCCGGTGGGACGCGGGAGCTCCGAGCTCTCCTAGGGGCTAGAGCGTAGAGGCGGTTACCGAGTCCGTCCTCCGCTCGGCCGGACGCGCACACGCTGCACCCTCCCATACATATTTACATGGCGCACGCGCGTTCACCTCTCAGACGTTATCCTGATCAGAAAGGAGGCTCGTGCGCTTGCTGTCGGTCGCCGAACCGACCACGTTTATTATGGCGCGCTGCGCCATGATGGGCCGGGCGACACCCATGGTGCGCTTGCGCAGCTGCTCGAGGAATCCTGCCTTGCCGCCGCGCTTCTGCGCCGCCGAGCTGCTGTCGATGAGGTTGTTGGCGCGCCGCGCGAGTTCCGAGTCCTGGTTTCCCTGCAACGCCGCCGCGAAGCGCTCATGCACAAAGGCATCGTAGAGAGCCGGGTCGGCGCGAACGTTGGCGGGGATCTCTTGCCCAAGCTCCGCTTCCATGTCGGCGGCGAATTGCTGCATCAGCGCGAACGCGAGCTCCTCGTCAAGGTCGACCGACGGAGACGACCTTCCATCGCCTCCGAAGTCGCCTTCGCCTGCCGCCAGCCGCGCCGCCAACTCGTCCTCCGGGCTCAGGCCGCTGTAATCGTTGCCGACGAAATTGCCGCCGCCGCCGCCAAAATTGCCCCCGCCGCCCCCGCCGCCGCCCTCGCCCATCTGGAGTAGCTGATCCATGGCCGCCTCCACATTGTTGCTGTGGTCGGCGAGGATGATCGAGAGGATCTCCTTGTCATATGTCGGGAACATGGCGGCGAGCATCTCGACGCCGTCGTCTGATGCGGGAGGCGCGGTAGGCGCGGTAGGCGCGGAAAGCGCGACAGCGACCGGCACCACGATCGGGGGCAACGCGGCAGCGCGCGCCTGTGCCACCATGCCGGGCGTAATCATGAGTGGCGCTAAAGAGGGAAGATCGTCGTCGTCCGGCGGCGGCGGCGGTGGTGGCTCGTCGGGCGGCGGTGGAGGCACCTCGTTGGTGGAGGCCATGTTTCCCGAGCCGCTTGCTATCGTTCCGGACGATAGAGGGCGAGCACTCGGTAACGCGAAGTTTGACCAAACTTCACTACTTGTACTGGTACCGACACTGTACCGACCCTCCTCTTTTCGAATTCACGGCGCGCCTCGATCCGTCAATGTCGCACTCAAATCAGGGCACGACCTTCTGGACCAGTCCCGCAAACTTGCTGACCGCCGCTGTCGCCGCAGCCCCCGCCTTCAACTCGGCCAGCGTCTGCTTCTGATAGCAAAACTTGGCGGTGAGCATGCCCAGCAGACCAACGGAGACGACCTTCCCAGCCGGGCCATCGCACTCGGGGCACACGGCGAGCTTGTAATCGCCCCCCCCGCCTTCCTGCGCCTTCAGGCAAGCCGCGCAGTAGGTGTGCCCGCACGGTGTGCATGTGGTAGGCTCGTGAAGCACCTCCATGCAGGCCATGCAGGTAATGCATGCTTCCATGGCCTCCTCCGCGGCCATCACCTTGGCCAAGGCGCTGTTCATCCCCGCCTCGCGCTGGCCCACAAGCCGCACCCGCTCCGCCAGGTCCGCCATCAGCTGATGACGCTCCGCCGCCGAGCGCTCCTTCTCAGCAGCCTGTTGCTCCCTGGCCCGCTTTTCGGAATTGACGAGGCTGGCGCTCATGTCGCGCAGCTCGGCGGCGGCAGCGTCCAACTTCGCTTGCATCGAGCTGATCGCGCGTGCATGCTTCTCACTCGCAGCCCCGTAGGATACGGAAGCGTGTTCCAGCTGCGCACGCGCTGCTGCGGCCGCCGTGGCCTCGGCCGCTGTCTCTGACTGCACCTTGGTCACCATTGCCTCGAGGCGCGCCGTCGTCTCCCGGTGAGCCTCTTGCTCGGCCTGCACACGCAGCTGGAGCGCCGCACTGGCCGACTCGGCCGCCGACCAGCGCGCCTGCGCTTCATGCAGCTGGGCTACAAGCGAGTCCACCTGGGAAGCAAGAGCCTCGGCCTGACAGAGTGCCGCGCCCTTGGCCTCATCCAGCCGGCGCTGCTCGTCGGCCGCGGCGGCGCTCGCCGCCTGCAGCTGCGCCTGCATCGACGCCTCGAGCGCGAGCGCCTGGGCCTCCGCCGCCCGCTGCAGCTCGAGCGACTTGCGCGCGGCCTCGTCCTGCTCCGCACGCAGTCGTCTCGCGAGATCCTGTTGCTCGGCGGTCGCACTCGAGGCTGCGTCCGCCGCCGCCGCCGCCGCCTGCTCGAAGCGACGAAGGCGCGTGCGCAGCTCTCCAATCTCCTTGGCAGCGAGCGTCCCTGCACGCTCAGCAGTGCTCCTCGCCGTCTCGGCAGCACCTTCGGCCGCCTCGGCTCGGATGTGCGCTGCAGCAAGCTCAGCCTTCAGAGCCGCGGCATGCTCGGCTGCGCTCGCCTTGAGCTCCTCCGTCTGCAAGGCCTGGCTCGCGGCCTCGGCATGGGCTTGCTTGAGTGCATCCTGCAGCGTCCGCTCGCGCTGCGCCGCCAAGCGCACCGCCTCAGTCGCCTTTTGCAGCCGCTCCTCCAGCTCCGATGCGCTCGCAACCACCGCCTCCTCAGAACGCTTGGCCCGCCTCTCCGCCTCAGCGGCGCGCGATTCGGCGGCCGCCGCTCGCACCTTCTCTCGCTCGAAGCGTTGCTCGGCCGTCGCCACTTTTGCGTCTAGCCTTCCGCGCTCGTCGGCCGCTCTCCTGTTAAATGCCTGTAGGTCCGCCTCGGCGCGGACGGCAAGGTCTTCGAGAGCGCGCTGCTTGGCCTCCAAGTCGCGGAGGGCATCCGACTTGACCATCTCGGCAGTCTCTTGCCACGCCTTCTCCGCCTTTCGAAGCCTCTGCAGCTCCAAGCGTTCGTCGGCCGCCACTTTGCTCAGCGTCTCAAAATTCCGCTGCAGTGCGGCAATCTTGTTGCTGTCAGTATTTTCGCACGCTGTGAGGACCGGCGGCTGCGGATCAGCTGGCGGTGGCACGATTGGGTCTTCGTCGGATTGGAGAACGGCTGTGCTCGCGCTAGCCCTCATCGCGTGGACCGCGTTGAGCGCGCGTGCCGCCTTCATGGCGGCAGGCGTCGGCGGCCGGACCACCCCCAGGGATAACCCCGCCGTTGCTCGAGTCAAGACAAGTCAAGTCCGTGGTCCATGCACCGGCAGTGTGAATACCGGGCGGGGCTAGCGTTAAGCGGCCCGGCCCGGCTGCTGATCGAGTATGGCTGTGATAAGGGGGTCTAGGGTTCCCCGAGCTAGTTGTAACCGCACACGTATGTACGCCGGTAACAAAGTAGGCTGTAACACTCGGGATCGTCAATGTCGTACTGTGAATGAATCAGGACACGATATGCTTTCTTAATACTGATGCTTGTTGCGTGACGACCGCAAAAGACCCCCGCTGGAGGGGCTTGACTAGCCTGGGCTTGAGACAGTATTTCGCTGCATTTACCGTTACACAACATGCTTTGGATGCCCGCAGTGCCCGAGGGCACACAGGGCACGCACGCTTATCACGGCACGCTTCACCTGAACGAATTTCGATGAAGTCTCCTCCACCGTTTAACACCGATTATGTTTAAATGTTGAATGTTCTACACTTACAGTCGACCCTCAACCGACTCGCTGCTGCTCCAGAAGTCGTTTAGTACCCGCGGGTCATGTACCCGCGAGTCGCCTGCCATGTACCCTGCCATGACAGACAGCAGGCAGGCAGGCATCACCAGCCATGCCAAACAGTCAAGTCAGACAGGCATCGTCAGGAGTGCAAGAATCGCGAAGACCTCACGGTCTTGCATGGTCTCGGGTGGGACCCCAAAGTTCTTCTTTGCCGCGTTGATGGCGGCCTTGTGATTTTGGTCGGGAAGGAATACATGGTCACCTGTGCTGTGTCGACGAACCAGTTTTGGCTTCGGCGGCGCGTATCCCTCGGATTGAGCGCGCGCCAAAACATGGCGCTCAGAAGTCATCGAGAAAATGAACCCTGCTCGTGGAGGAGCAGACGTGAGAACGCGATGCCTCGCACGGCGGAGGAGAGATAGGAACCAGGATGCGATAGCATACAGTAGCTGACGCCTGCGGCTCCGATGGCAGCGATGGTGGCTGGAAGCGCATTGGCTGACATGATTGTGGATTCCGAGAGAAGGACGGAACACGACGAAATGAAAAGGTTGGAGGGTTCGTCGGTCGAGCGCTCGGGTTCGGAGTATTCGGACCTTGTGCACCAACAAGTTTCGTTGAGTACCGGTAGAGTCGAGCCTAAGTGGATATTCGGCCTGTTCAACACGGGCTTTTCCCGTTTTGTAAATGCGAAGGTGACAGGACTGTGCAACAGGACTCGGGACAGTAGACAGTACGAGGATTTGTCCCTACTCTCAGAAGCGCGACAGGTCACGACCGAAAGCACGGGCTTTTGCCCAGTCGACGGCCACGAGGATGCGATTGCGCAGGCTGTATTGCTTGCTGAGATAGACGCTGCGCCAGAGCGCAAAGCCTGCCTGCCCCGCACCCTTGACCTTCTTATTGTCGCCACCGCCCACTGCAATCTGCACCAACGCCTCCGACCGACCCACGTATGCAAGGATGCCCAGGTTGAGAAAGTTGAACGGCGGCGCGAGCCCAGCCGTTTTCTCATTGACGGCGCTCAGCTGGTGACGCAGAGTGCGCTCGCCCAGAGCGCCCGGTGCCAGTTTGGGCGGCCCATCGACGTCAAAGTCATAGCCGTCGGCGAACAGCCGGCCAAGATACGTGCCGGCCTGAGATGCGACCTGGGCGGTGGCTGGGTAGGGTGACTCGATCACGTGAGCGCAGTCACCGAAGGCGAAGATGCCCGGTGCGCCGGCAACTCGCATCCAAGAGTCTACCGCGAGGCGGCCACGAGCCTGACCGGCGTGCTCGGCCTGCTCCGGGATGGACGCGGACGCGCCGCGCACAAACTCGAGCGTGCCGATCCCCGCGGCCCACAGTGAGAGCGCATACGGGATCGACGTACCGTCCGAGAGCCGCACCTCGTCCTCAGTGACTTCCTGGACGCCAGCGCTCAGGCGAACGTCGACGGAGACGCCCTGGTCATTCGAACGCAGCTTCTCGAGCGCCGCCTCCTGCAAGTCGCCGTCGAAGGCAACGAGCACCTTGTCGGAAGCCTCAAGCAGGATGATACGCACGAAGCGCTTGAGCCCGCCGTACAACCGCGGCACGTCCTGCGCGACAAAGTCGCGCAGCTCGCCACATAGCTCCACGCCTGTGGGCCCTGCTCCAATGACGACGAACGTGAGCAGCTTGGCGCGCTGCTCGTCCATCAAGCCGGGCAGGGACGCCTGCTCGAAGGCGTACCCGAGCTGTTCACGGAAGCGGATCGCGTCAGAGAGCTGCTTGAGAAAGAGGCAGTTCTCCTTAACGCCTTTGACGCCGAATGTGTTCGTGGAGGAACCGACAGCGACGACAAGCTGGTCGTATGGTACTTCGAAGCTCCGGATCTCGCAGTTCTTTGCGCTGGAGCATACGACGTTCTCGCACATCACCGTCTTCGCATTGATGTTGATCGACATCGCCTCCGCCTCAAAGTAAGTCGCCTTCGGGTTGGCATCCCGAATAGGCTCAATGATCGAGCGTGGCTCAAGCGTACCGAGCGCGGCGCCGGCGAGCATTGGGGTGAAGAGGAAGTAGTTTCGTGGCGAGACTACTGTCACATCACAATGCGGCGCATTTTTCAGTTGCGTGAGGATGGCGTTGGCGCCCCAGCCGGAGCCTAGCACCACGATGCGCTGTCGTGTATCCGTGCGCTCCCGGCTGGAATCGAGGTACTTATCGCGGAAAATCCCATCGTCGAGTGCATCAAGGCAGCGCCCGGCGATGAAGCCTACCCAGTCTGCATCCTCCTTCAATGTAGTTTCCCATCCTAGCGAGAAGCGGCCGCGGGTACCGGGTTCAGCAGTGATGCTATTCCTCTCTTGTAGCTCCGAGGGCATCGGCGCAGGTGCCTTCATGCATACTGTGCCATGCAAGCTGTGCTTGGTGAAGGCGCGGCGCTCATTCTTTATGCGGTGCACATCTTGCCCAGCTCGACCGCCGGTGGCAAGGAGCGTTGGAAGCACGACGGTCGTAAACGCGAGCATTCGAGGTGCAAACGAATTAAAATTCCACTTGGATTCCTTTTTCTAAAAGGAGATTTGGACCAACCTGGGTGAACCAATTTCCTCGAGCGGCTCATCTCGCCGGGCACGTCTCGCTCACTCCACTCGCAGAGCAGAGCCTCAGGCGGCGAGTGGCAGGACGCGGCCGAGGTTGACGAGCGTCTGCATTGACGCACGCGAACGCTGCGCTGCACACCAGCTGCCTGCACGGTCCACACTAGCCTCCGCTGCGTGCTCCTCCGCTTCCTCCAAATCCGCGCGCTCGTCGTCGCTCTCGTCGCTCTCTTCGTCGCTCTCGCCCTCGCTCAGGTTGCCATCCCCACCTTTCGCTGCCCTCCGCCGCGCACGCACCCGCTTCTGCTCGAGCGCCGCGCGTTGCTCTGCCTTCCATGCGTCCAGCGAGGCTTGGCTCCGCAAGTGCGCCTTGGACACCGCGTCCTCCGTCGTCGTTGCCTGCACGTGCCGCTTCACCTGCCCGCCCTCAACACCAGTATGCTCCTCCATGTCCTTCTCGTCCTCCGCGTCCTCTTCGTCCTCCTCCTCGGCGCCGCTGCTCTCCTCTTCGCTCAATTGGCCGTCCCCGCCGGCGGCCGCGCGTGCCGCTGCTCGCTTGCGCTTCTCGACGAGCCGCTGCCGCTGCTCAGCCTTCCAAGCCTCAAGCGCGCTTCGGCTGCGTCTGACGGGCGCCGCCGCGGGCGCGGCCTTGACCGCCACGGCTACCTCTGCTGCGCCAGCCTCAACCTTTTGTTCATCGTCGTCGTCGTCCTCCTCCTCCTCCTCCGCTTCCTCCCCGCCGCCCCCCTCCTCCCCCTCTTCCCCCTCCTCCCCCTCCTCCCCGCCCTCTTCCACCTCCACCTCCTCCCCGCCCTCTTCCTCGTCTTCCTCCGCATGGGCACGTGCCACTCGCTCTTGCACCTCCTCAAGCGCCCTCTCGAGCAACTCGCCTTCGAAGAGGCGCACGAGCCGCTTACTGTCCTGCGCGACGCCACTCGTCGTCTCCGGTGGCGGCTGCTGGAGCAAGTTCGCGCCGAGCCACGCAGCGAAGCCCGAGCCATGCAGCGTGCTCGAGAGCGCATGCAGAGCTCCTTCATCGTTGTCGACGCCCTCGTCATCTGCTCCCGCCTCTGCGTCGTCGTCCTCGACCGCACCGGAAAATTCGCGTGAGGCGAGCAGGCATGCTTCATCGATGCCGCCTGGCGCAACCGCGGCTTGCGCCGCGATGCCAAGGCCGATGCTGAGCGACTGCAGCACGTCGCCGGCCGCCTGTGGCAAATAATCTGCGGCCGTGTCGCATGCACACAGCAACAGCGCAAGGTGCCAGTTGGCGCGATGGCAGCGCTCAAAGGCGATCCGCACGAGTGCTTCAGAGCCACGGCCAGCAACCCAAGCGGCCGCGCTCACCAGCAGCGCCGCGCCAGTCATCGCGGCACTATCATCGGTGGCGAAGCGCACCAGGAGTGCTGCCGCATCCTCCGTGCGGCCCAGCCGAAGCTGCAAGGGCACGAGCAGCCGGCGAACACCTGCTGCGTCCGATGGGTCGAGGTCGAGGGCACGCGCTGAAACTTCGGCCGCACGCTTCCATTGCCCCGCCACCACACATGCCTCAGCCAGCTGCGCACGGAGTTGGAGTGCCCCCTGTGAGGCGGCACCGTCCTTTGCCTCCTTGCGAGCGACGAGCGTGGCGAGCGCGTCTAGACGGTTAGAGGCTGCAGTGATAGCCTGCTTGCGCCGATTTTTGTTCGCCGGGTTCGTGGACAACGACGCATCTCCGCGCTTCCGCTTGCGGGCCGAGACACGTCCCGGCATGTGTTCGCCACGGGGAACTGGTTACTGTGGGCTTTCTTGGTTACTCGCTTCATTCATGTGATTGTGATTGTGAATGTGTGTCTGTGGGACGCGGCATCGGCCGCAGGGAGTGCGACGATGGACCAGGTCGGTGTAGGAGAAGGAAGCCTTCGTGTCCTGAATATCGACAACCAACACAGCGCCGGAAACCAGGGCCGCGCTGGGAACCTATACACTCGAGGGCCGCGTTCGGACGGGTGTCTGGTCTGCCCGTCCGCCATGCCGTCCGGGTCCGTCCGTCTGTCGCCGGGGGCGTCTCGGCTGCCGGTCTCGGCCGCCCGCCGGGTCGCGCGTCCGTGGCCCGTCTCCGAGGGGGCAGGGGCACGCGTCCTGTGCGTGGCTGCATGCGCGTGTGGCTGTCGATCGTGAATTCCGGGGTTAGTCGTCCCTGGGTGTGAGAGTAATGTGTGGTTGAGATTTGGGCCACGCACCACTGGCACTGCTCACACATACTGGCCCAACGATGCCGACCAGGCAACCCGTTTGCAAGCAGTATCCGGTGCCACACTGGGCGACGGCAGGACTTGACACGACATGTTGTCCTTCCATGTCCTTCCAGGAGACCACATCTTTGGAGGGACGCAGCCCGTGCAGTTAGCGTGTGCTAACCTAAACGACAGGGCCATAGCGTCACTCTCGCGTCTCCAGCTGAGGTGCGTCTCGGCGCCCTCGTCATGCTGACCTTCTGCCTTTTCGCACAAGAAAGAGGCGAGCAGCCTGGCGCGAACGTGCTCAACCCACGACCGATAGTGGACGCCATCGTCCGAAAGGTGATCGCAGACCAATGAGCGGTTGGTGGTGGAGAGGCCCTGCCTGTCGAGGAGCGGAAAATGGCTCTCGCTCGCGGCCTGAGCGAAAGCCTTGTTGGCGTTCTGGCACGGCAGAATCTGTCGGTGGTACCTCACGGGCATGCGATTGCTGCACATCTCATTGTACGTCATCCACACGAGCGGGGCCGTGAGTGCTAGCGCCCCGCCATTGGCTGACCTCTGAGCTTCAGCACAGTGGTAATCGAGGTATGGCTGAAACACATAGCTGTGCAGAAAGTTTGCTTGTGCAGACTGAACATCTCTCGTAAGAAATTGTAGGTACCCGGTTTGGGCGATGGCATGGATGCCAATCTCAACGAAGAGTGTGGTGCGTGGCGGCGCAAGGCGCGTGATGTTCAGGAACTCGGGCCAGGATTGGTGATACGATCGATGCACAACGCGAACAGTCCATCCATAACGTGGATGCGTGTATCCACATTTGAAGATGCTCGCAGCCATCCCACTCCGCTGCAGACGCGCAGCCTCCCACTGTTCCGGCCTCGTCTTGTCGTACTTATGGTCTTCCGCGTCGAGTGGCGTGACGCCGGCGAGGAAACTGCCAAATGCCATCCCCAAGTCACGGATATTGGAATCGCCCATGATGCCATGAAGATGAATGTGCGGTTGCGCAAGCAATGAGACGCGGCTGCCGGCGTCGCATCCAGGGCAGTGCAGCCTTCTGGGCTGAATGTGCGCTTGGCAGTGTCCCAAACCCCGCCGCGGGGCGGGTGGTGCAGAGTGCATGGCACCATGCGCCACGCGTTCGTGGCTCGACGGCGCGTTTTGTGTGCATACCGGGTACAGGTGCCCGTGTGTGTCCCGGCTCCCCCCGGTGTCTTTTTACCGGTAAAAAGACACCGGGGGGAGCCGGGACACACACGGGACACACGGGACACGCGGAAGCACAAAGGCACACAGACCAATCTCACAACCAACCAGACCCACCAACAACAAACAACCCGCTTTTTACCGGTACAGGGGCGCACATGGGCACACGGATCACACAGACGAGCTTCACAACCATCCAAACCCACCAACACACCCGCACGTCAGCGCGACGACCGAATCCGCGGCCGACTCAACAGCCGCAGCCCCGGAGCGGACCGCTCCCCGCGGCCGACTCAGAAGAGGCCGCCCCCTGCGAACCCGACCCTGCCGCCTCCCGCTCCCCGGTACGATACCGTACATTTATGGAACGGACCTGTCTCTTTCCGGATACCGGTACTGCACTGTACTGTACCGGTAAGACACCGGTAACGGACGAGACTCTTTTTCGCGACAAATGCGAAATGGAGCTCGCCGGCGCCTCGCCGCCTGGCAGCCTCGACAAGCGCGCCATCAGTCCAGTCGTCGACGGCACGACGAAGATTCTGCTCAAGAAAGAGAGCACCCTCGCTCTGGGCAAGTCCGACGCGGATGTTGCCGATTTTAGCGCGGTTCCAAGTGTAATTCCGTCGGCGTCGACTCCAACAGTGGCGCGCCCGCTTTCTCTAGCACGATCAGCGACGGACAGAGTTCTGACTCGGCAGCAGAGCTTGATGAGCGGAGTACGCACCTCCGAGGAGGACGTGTACGAGCCTCTTCTCGATGAGGGCATGAATATGTTGAAGGCGGCGCGTATCCACTGCACGACGCTGCCAACAGTGGTGACGCTAAATAGCGAGCGGCAGCACACGCTCGAATGGGACACGGCGCTTCGCATCGGTGGCGATGTTGTCGAGGCAGGCAAACTCAATCTCTACACCTATCCGGGTGGTTATACTGGTCCGCAGCTTGCCATCCTGCGGCTCGTGATGCTCGAGATTGCGACGAAGCACGTGCACTTGCTCGAGGTGGCAGACCCGGTGGGCGCGTTCGTGATGCATGCGATCATGGTTTGCAACACAGAGGCAAGCCTCGAGCTTTCTATGGCCATCTTTGAGGTGCAGCCACGCCTGCTCCTACAGACCCACGCCGGGCAGCCATTTTTGGGCGAGGGCCACCTACATATCGCGTGCGCCAACCGACGCGAGGAGCTCGCGTGCCGCATGGTGGCGCTCGCGCTGCAGCACTTTTCGTTGGAGGATGCGCGCGCGTTTCTGAACACGCAGGCTCTCGGTGTCTTCTTCGACGATGAGCCCATGCGCTGGTACGGCGAGACGCCCCTCAGCTATGCATGTGTCTTCGGGCTGCGGACTCTCGTGCGACGCATGCTCGAGACGAAACTGGTCATGCTCAATGACGGTGCGAGCTGCGGCCACATCATCGGCTATTTTCCTCTGCATGCAGTCTCGGTAAATGGTCTGCGCGGAATGTACGACTTCCTCACGAGCGAGCTACCGGCCGCGGTACGCGCCGACAGCACGCAGCTGACCGTGGGCACGCGTGGACGCCTCATCCATCTTGATATGGATGGCATGACTCCGCTGCAGCTCACGGCCAAGCGCGGTCTGCGCGTCATGTTCCAGCACATTATGAAGAAGGAGCACACCAAGACGTTGTGGGTGTGGGGCCCGGTCACGCAGTACCAGATCTCGCTCGACGGGATCGACTCGTCTGGGCGCGGCGCCTCCAACGTGATGGAAGTGCTCGCCCGGTCCGACGCGTCGCCGGAGACTGTCGAATTCATCCTGGACAACTTTATGAAGGGCTTCATCTTTGCGCTCTTCGTGCAAAAGTGGGACAAGTTTGGCTGGTACATGCACCTCGTCATGCGCACAATCGACTTGGCTGTCGTGATGAGCTCCGTGATGCTCTGCACCGCTCTTAAGAGTGAAAGCGAGACCAAGAGGTCGCATGCCGACTGCGTCATGCTGCTCGTGCTCCTCGGCGCTTTCCTCGCCGTTGAGCTCTTCATTGGCGCGCTTTACGCGACCAACTTTAAGAGCGGCGTTCCTCCACTTGAGGTGCTTCGGCGCACGTGGGAGTGGATGAACGACTTCGCCTCAGGCGCCAACCTGCTCGCGAGTGCACTCATCACGTTTGGCATCAGCCTCTACCTCGCCGACACGGAGACAGAGGGGTTCGTGCACACAATCGTCATGGTTCTGCAGGCGCTGCTCGGTGCGCTCAACTACGTGGTGCAGCTGCTCACGAGCCATTTTACCAACGGCGACGGCAGAGGCTCGGTTGGCGAGGGCGGCAGCCGCGGCGACGGCTCGCTCGCCAGCATGGCCCGCCGGTTGGACGAGTTTGACGCCTTCTACACCGCCGATCGTATGGCGCAACGCAGTGCGGCAGTGGTCACCTACAATATTGAGGGGGCCGAGGCAGCGGCGTGGGAGGGCATCGAACCGCTCATTTGGCTCTTTCTAGGGTTAGGCTTCCTGATCAAGTTTTACGCCTTTGTCGACCAGTTCGTGCAGCCGTACACGTCGCTCTCGATCTTCGTGCTCTCGGTGCGCCAGGTGATGCGCGGCGAGCTGATGGTCTTCATGTGCATCTTCGTCATCTTCATTTCGGCCTTCGTGTTCACGATGATCACCGTGTACCCCGATCACCCGGCCGCTGGCAAGCTGCCTCAGTCGAACCAGATGATGCACTGGGTCACGGGGGCGAATGCCATCCTCATAGCAGGCTTCACCGGCGAGCCACTCGACCTCAACCTGCACCCAGACTACCTCGCGCCGCTCGGTCTCTTCCAAAAGATCAATTTCTCCGTCTTCTACATCGTGTACATCGTGTACATCTTCTTCTCGTTGATCCTGCTGCTTAATCTGCTCATTGCACTCCTGGGCTCCACCTTTTCGAAGACGCAGGTCGAGGCCCAGCTGCAGGGTCGCCTCGCATTCGCACGCATCGTGCTGCGCCTCGAGCGTGTGGCCGACTTTTGGGGGATCAACACGAACGCGGGCGAGCCTGACGGCGCCAACTGGGTGCACAACTTTCGCGCCGTCCAACTTGACAAAGATGTCGAGACAACGCGTTACCAGAAGAGCGAGGACGTCTTTTTCATGCTAACGAACGAGGCTGCGACCGCCGGGGCGACGGCCGAAGGGGTGGCGACAACAAGGGCTCCGGTGGCTAAGGCCATGGTGGCGGCTGCACCCGTCAGCGCTTCGGTGCTGCCGGGGCTTGTTGCAAAGCTCGAGCGCAGCCTTGAGGGTCAGATGGACGAATTTGTGGGCGTACTCGACGAGCTGGCAGAGGCGGTCATGAAAATGAAGGGGCCATCGACGATGAGGAGGAATGCCCTGGCAGAACCCCAACCCAAGGAAGCATGGGCAGCTTCCTCCACAGAGAATCTGCCTTCCTCAGAAAGCTTCACTAAAGCATGGGCCCCCGACTCGTTCAAAGCACGCCGTGTCTGATGTGCAATGTGGTGACATGAGTCCAACTTGTGAAGTCTCAGAGCGTTACCCCCCCCCAAACATGCTTTCCTTCGCACAGCACACACGTCGTTACTCGTCTCGCCGGACGGGCAACTACCACTCTCGTCTCGCCGCTCCCGCCATGAGCTTCAAGCTCACCATGGGCATGTCGCCCTTCTAAATCGCCCCTGCGAGGTACCCGGCCATGGTGTGCATGTGTGTGTGTGAGTGTGATTGTGTGTCGTGTGACTTCTAACACCCCGACGCCCAAACCATCCTCAACGCCACCAGCGCGCGCATGCTCCGTGTCTCATATGGGGTCATGTAAGGTGTGTGCATTCGCTGAGCGGGCAGTAACAGTGCCGTAGCACCGGTAGTCGCGTCTTTCGTGTTAACGTTCACACCGGTTGCACACGATGTGCATCTTTTGTTCTCCGAACGCGCCGCAGGAGCAGGGCGGCTTGACGGACGCAGAAATCCTCGCCGCCGAGCAGTGTCCCAACCTCGCGACGCGCGTGCCTGTGACGATCGTCACCGGATTCCTCGGCGCGGGCAAAACGACGCTCGTCAACTGGCTTCTGAAGGGCTCGCACGGCCATCGGTTCTGCGTGTTGCAAAATGAATTCGGTGCGATGCCCGTCGACGACGATCTGATCGTTCAGAGCGCTCGATTCGCCGACGTTGCTATTATCACGCTTGCCAGCGGCTGCGTGTGCTGCAAGGTGCGTGGCGACCTCGTTCAAGGACTCAAATCGCTCATTCGCTCAGACGTCGTCGCCGGCCACTTTGATGCCGTCGTGGTCGAGACGAGCGGCCTCAGCGAGGTTGGCCCCGTCGCGCAGACCTTTTTCGCCGACCGTTATGTGCAGCGCAACTTTCGTCTCGATGCGATCGTTGCCGTCGTCGACTCGCGCACGGCGCCCGAGGCACTGCGGCTGGCAAAGGAGGGCGGCGCGGGCGTCGCGCCGGTACGCACCCGCGCCGCCGATGACGAGGAGGAGGAGGAGGAGGAGGAGGAGGAAGAGGAGGAGGAAGAGTCTCCTTATCGTTGCGACGACGACGATGATGGCAGTCCCGTCGGCAATGATGGCAGTCCCGTCGGTAATGATGGGGCGACTGTGGCGGCGGCTGCGTCCCGAGCGACGTCCCGAGCGCCGTCCCGAGCGCCGTCCCGAGCGCCGTCCCGAGCACGGCGCGCGGGCCCAAGCACGGAGGAGCAAGCGCGGGAGCTGCGAGCGCAGGCTGCGCGGCTGCTTTGTGAGCAGCTCTGCCTGGCGGACGTGGTGCTGCTCAACAAGATGGACATGGTCAGCAGGGCCGAGCGGGAGGATCTTGAGGCGCTCGTGCGCGAGGTGAACAGCAGCGCCATCCTTTGTGCTTGCGAGCATTCTCGCGTCGACCTGAGCGCGGTGCTTCACATCAACGCCTTCTCGGTGACGCGCGCCCTCGAGTGCGACGAGCTCTTCCTCTCAGGCGCCACCGCATCGGGCGCGCTGGCGCCGGCGCTGGCGCCCGCCGCGGCGCCCATCAAGAAGGCGGGCTCGGCTGCCTTTGCCTTCGCGACGCCGCCACCCAACCCGAGCGACCCGAGTGGACGCGCGCACCTGCATGCTGCATTCGGATCGTTCGGAGTCGAGGCGCTGCACGATCTGGACGAGCTCGCATTCACCGACTGGCTCGAACAGCTCTTTGCGTACCACGGCTCGCGTCTGTACCGCGTCAAGGGAATAGCCTTCTTCCGCACCATCGATCAGCCGACGAGCGTGCAGTGCGTGGGTTCTCACATTGAGTTCGAGCGCATGCCGCCCGCCGACTTCGACCCTGCACTCGTCACGAGCCGGCGCACGCGGCTCGTGTTCATTGGGCGCATCGAGGGCCTTGAACAGTCGCTCATCGAGAGCTTCCGCGCCCTGACATGATCGGGCCTGGTGCGGCCTGAGTTTGTTTCGCCGCTTTGGACTCGAGAGGAGGACCACGCACTGGAGACGTCTGGACCGGGCCGGTAGAACGCTTCTCCCATTCGATTAGGACGGGATGTTGAGTCGCTCAATCGAGAAATCGAGATTTTGCATATTACCTATTGGCCGCAGCCTATTCATTACGTTTAAACGTACTAGTCCGCTAATAGGATACGGTTCCGGGTTCGTGGTTCGGACATCCCGCCGTATCACGCGCCCCTCGAACTTGAACGCCCCCTAGAGCGGTGCGGAAGACGCGTCTGGATTATCTTTGCGATCACACACGGAGAGAGGTGCCTCATGCATAGTAATCTGTGTGCAGACGGCCCAAACAACGAGGGGATCTCAGCGGCCGTGACGCACAGGAGTTTCGAATGAACGCAGCCAGGCGGAGGCGGCGTGGGCGGCGGGGGCGGCGCGTACAGGTGTGGAAGAAGTGTATGTAAGGGAAGCCCATGTCCTGTACCACCCTCTCACAGTCTGCAATCTCGAGTGCAGTGGGGCTGGCAAAAATGGAGCTCGTGGTCGACGAGGCCATCTTGAAGAGCGCTTCGTCGGGCGGCCCGCTCTCGAAGCGCGAGAAGTCGTACGTCATCAGCGGCGTGGTCACGCGCTGGGGGCCCGCCTCGAGGTCGACGGCCTCGGTCGTGAGCCGCAGCGGGATGTGTTCGTCGGCCGTCTCGAAGTATTCAACCGTCTCCTCGCCGAGATCTTCACGCCAGTGGTCGCACAGCTGGCCGCGCACGCGTGCCTGCCCGAGGTAGATGAACCGGTCTGGGTAGCGCGGCATCGGCATGGCCTCACGCAACTTGCTCTTCTGGCACTCTTTGGTGTCTCGAATTTGCATGACCATCCACTCGAAGCCCAGGTCGTAGCGCCGCACGAAGCTCTTTGGCGGCATGTGCGGCACGGGGTCGTAGTCGATGCGCGCGCGCCGGGCGTCGTAGTCGTAGTAGACTGTGAGGTAGCGCTTGTACGGAGGGTAGTCGGAGGTCGCATTGAGCTGGTGCGCCGTCGTCTCAATCCTGACCGTGAACTGGCGCTTGGGCTCTGGCAGCGGACGCGGCGCACTGGGGGCGGCGCTGACGAGCTGATCGTGGTGGCAGAGCAGCATGACAGACGAGAGCGCCGTCGGCAGCGCTGAGCGCATGGTTGACGGCACGTGTGAATGAAACTCGCAATTTGTCACGCGAAGTTTTACATGAGCATTCGTGGCAAGTGTTCTTTGGCGCGGACGGGTTGAGTCAAGGGTGCGTAAGGATGTGTAGCTACATGTAAGTAGGTGCTTGCATTTTCCGGCTAGGACCAACTCGCGCATATTGCGTGACGTGTAGACGAGACCGCTCCGATGACAACAGTGCTCAGCACGCTCCAAGCCTCGGAGCTCGGGTTTGGCTGCATGGGTATCACCGCCTTCTATGGTCCAGCCATGGCAGACAGCGAGGCGCTCAGTCTCCTCGAGGCCGTATATAGCAATGGTGTGCGCCACTTCGACACAGCCGAAGTTTACCAGCAGTTCGAGGACGTAGTGCCAAACAGCTCCAAGTACAATGAAGAGGTCCTGGGAAAGTTCCTTCAGTCCAAGGAGGCTGGATCGTACACGGTGGCCACGAAGTTCTTCCCAGGCCTCCACAATGGTGCGTGCGATGCGGAGACGGTCTCCACTGCGGTCTCCGACTCACTCACTCGACTCGGTGTGCCACAAATCGACCTCTACTACTTGCACCGCATGCCATCTTCTATCGATCTGCTAGAGGAGTGGATGCGGGCGATGAAGGATGTTGTTCAGAGCGGACGTGTCAAGTACGTCGGCCTCTCGGAAGCGCCTCCCGAGTGGCTGCGCCGCGCGCACGCGATCCATCCCGTGGCTTGCGTGCAGCAGGAGTGGTCGCTGCTCACTCGGGAACCAGTCGAAAGCAGCCTCGTCCCTGTGTGCAAGGAGCTAGGAGTCAGCATTGTCGCCTACTCCCCACTGGCTCGCAACCTTCTCGCTCTCGGAAAAGACGATCTCGCGCCGTGCGACTGGCGCTCGGCGCAACCGCGGTACGCGGACCAAGAGAACTTCGAGAAGAACAAGGAGCTCGCCTCCAAAGTCGCAGCGCTCGCTGGAGGCTTGGGTCTCACCGGGGCTCAGCTGAGCCTCGCGTGGCTTCACCAGCGCGCAAAGGAAATGGGAGTCGCATGCGTAGCGATCCCAGGAACCACCAAGGTTCAGCACGCGCTCGACAACATCGCAGCTCTCCAATGCCGGCAGCTCACGGATTCCGAGATGGCTCAGCTCGCTGAGCTCGGTGCAAACGTCGCTGGCGCTAGAGGGAATGCCGACTACATTTCCATGGCCTTCGAGGGGAAATCTCAACTCACCTGAGACGTGCTGAGAGCCAGGAGCCAGAAGCCAGACTGTCCATCGGCGCAGTCTCCCACCGCACGGCTATGACGCAAGAGCACGCGTCCACGTGTGGTGTAGTTTCGCAAAGGTACGCGGATGTGTCTGCTCGGCTCTCACATCGTCATCTGTCATTCGTCGTGTGCGGTGGCGGGCGGGGCGGGGGCTGTGTGGTGTGCGCGGGCGCCGGCGGGCTGCGGGCGGGCCGCGGGCGGGGGAGACGGCAGACGTGACCGGGGAAGCTCGGCCACAATTTCAACAATTCAACACATTTGGCGTGTGACACGGGTCATACGCCCCAGAAGGTGCGGCAGAAGGCTTATCTGACAGCGCATCGCGGCACCTCGCCGAAGTCGGAATCGCGAACGCAACTCGTATCATTCGATTGTGTCGCCCCCGCCCCTCATCGCGCCGGTCCCAGCGTAGAGCGTTGCCACCCCACGTTCGGCGCCTCAGACCAGGCGCAGATCCTCGAGCTTGAGCTCGCCCATGAGCTGCTCGAGCAGTGCGACGACGGGCCGACCATGCTCGAGGTAGATGGCCATCTCTTCGAACACCTTGCGCTCGCGCTCAGCCTCGCCTAATCCGGGGCCAACCATCCCAATCACCTCGGGCATCGTGGGGAACTGCGTGGCGACGATGTCGAAGGTCTTGCGGAGGAGCCAGCTGTGGAACGGGCGGATCACCGCATCGTACGCCGCCTGCACGCAGCCGGCCGTGGGGTCGGCCAGGAGCGGAGGCGTTTCGTCAGGCGAGAGCGCTTCCGCGAGCGCGCGCTGGTCTTCAAGGTCGGCGTGCGCCTGCTGCAGACGTTCCATGAGCTCGATCGTGAAGCGGAGCGAGCGGCGCAGCCAGAGCAGAGAGATGGCCGCGGAGGGATCAAACAAGATCGCCCCCTGGGCGCCACTGCCTGGCGGCGGCAGCTCACGGGTCTCGTGCATCCCCTTCGCCACCTCATACTCGAGGATCGCGCGGATCGAGCCGCTCGCAACACCCGCAGCGACCTTGACGGCGGCGGCGTTGGCAGTGGTGGCGGCCGCGGCGGCGGCGGCGCTCGAGGCCGCACTCGCGGCTGCGGCGCGCGTCTTGCGCATGTTGGCCTCGTCATTCTTCACCAGAATGATCATTGCAGGCCCCAGGCAGCCGAGGATCTTGATGACGCCGCAGTCGAAGGCATGCAGAAAGCTTTCGAGCTCGATGTCGGGCTGCAAAGATGTCGTCGCCGCCGGCGCCTCGGCACCAGCTGGCGCAGCAGCGGCTGGGGCAGTGGCCGGGGCTGCAGCCGTGGCAGGCGCAGGCTCAGACTCGGGTTCGGGCACAGCGTCCAACGACGCCACAGGCGCGGGCGAGGATGGCACTGTGCCTACGAGCGCGGGAGAGGGCACTGCGGGAGCGGGCGCCGAGGGCGATGCCACATGGGCTGGCTGCGCGGGCGGCGTCATCAAGTTCTGCGCCATCGAGTTGCCCCCTGCGCCGTGGTTCGCCGGGTATGCCTCATCCGCGTGCGCCGTGGGAATCTTCGGACGCATCAAGCGGAGTGCTTCCTGATGGGCCGTGCGCAGGGCGACGGCGCCATGGTAGAGGATGGAGTGCTCGTCCGAGGCGACATCGGCGAAGAGAGCGTCCACCTGCAGTTCACTGTCCGCCGCGCTCGCGCCGTGAGCGGGTGAGCCTGGGGCGAGAAGGCCGTTGGAGGGCGTCCTGAGGTGGGCTCCTCGGCTGGGCGCAGCCGAAGCGGCGCTGGCGGAGGCGGACGAGGCGCTTTGGAGCTCCTCGAGGGTCACGGGCTCGAAACTAATGCGCCACGCATCTGGCTGCGCTGCCTCGCTGATCATGCTGCATAGCCGCCGAGGCAGCCAGCGCACGACTGAGAGAGGTAGCCGGCGCACGAGCCGGAGCGGCGTGCGTCGGTCGGCACGCCAGCCGCGAGGCACTCGCGGCGTTCGGAGGACGAGTCGAGCGATGCCCAGGGCATGCAACGCACCGAGCACGACAGTCATGCCCAGCAGAGGGCGCACAAGCCAAAGCGCCGAGTCGAGCGCGAGCCTCAGCACCGGTACCCAACGGGCGGCCGCGTCCGCGAAAGCATTGAGCAGCAGCCAGAGACCATCTGCGGCCGAGAAGCCGCCGACGCTGCCGCCCACGGGCCCGGCGCCCACTCCGCCAGCGCGCATGCTCGGTACGGCGCCACCGATCGCTCCCAGGGCTGGCAGCGCCGCTTGACCGCCGCCTGACGACCCGTCTCCGCCTGCTGCTGCCGCCGCCTCTGCGTCGGCGTCCCTTTGGGTGATTTGAAGAAGCACAAGAGCGATGAATGCTATGCCAGCGGCGATCTTCTCGTCAGCATGCGAATCTTTCTTGGTCGTTCGAGCTGGCCGCGGCGCCGTGGCGGGCGCGGGGTAGGGCGCTTTGTTGGGCGACTCTTGTAGATGCGGCGGCAACTCGCGCGGCCTCTTCTGCTGGTGCTGGTGCTGGAGCTGGTGCTGGAGCTGCTGCTGCTGCCGGAGCTGCGGCGGCGGCTGCGGCTGCTGCTCTTCCTCCTCCGATGCGTGAGGTGAGGTGACCGCCTCCCAGCTCAGCCGGAGGCCCTTATGGAGAGTCGCATTCTGGAGCGGCATCACGGCAGAGCCGCGCGAGCGCCGGAGCAGTGTGCGGCTCAGCGGAATGCTCACTGTCGAGCCCCCCTCGAGCACAAGCTTGAGCTGATCTCGGGAGTCGGCGTCATTCATCTGCGTGCCGCGGCAACTGATGGCGCAGGTCACCTGGTGGCGTGCGCGCTCGAGGATAGTGGGCATGCCCCACGGGAGGTTGGGCTCGAGGAACAGGTCGACCCCGAGCCGCGCCGAGTGCACCGTCACGTATAACAGATTGTCCGTACGCGGGGGACCTCGGAAGTCGAGTAGCGTCGGAACGCGCGGGAACGAAGACGAGGAGCGAATTCCAGCGCTGAGTCGCGAGGGTGACGAGCCTGAGTTGGTGCGCACGGACGCGGCATTGGCGGAGCTCTCGGAAGGCGGCGCGATCGCTGCCTCAAGTGTCGCCACCCATTTTTCGCGGAGCTCGGCCGTGCCCGCGCGAATCATGTAGCGACGGCCGCCGGACTTGCTGACGATGACGAAGGCGAGCTCGTCGGTGGCGAGGTTGATGATTTCGATGCTTGCAATATTGCCGAGCGCGATCGAACCCTCATGCTCGCCGAAGAGGTCGCGCCGGTGCGTTTCGCCACTGTCCTTCTGGCGCACGTAGTAGTGCAGCCCCTTGCGGGTCAGCACAAAGTAGCGCCTGCGCACGTCGCGACATCACGCACACACACGCACACAATTCAGTTGGATGACCTGCTGAGGCTGGGGCCACGCGAGGTGGGGGCGCATGTGGTTGCGCTGCGCGGAACCACGCCGCATCTCTGCAGCAGGCGCGCCGCGTACTCGTCCCACACGTCCTTGCCGACAACGGAGAAGGTGGAGAGAAGCTCATTGCGCAGGCCGAGGCGGCCGGTGAGCACAATGCCAAAGGTGGCCAACGTGGCATGGTGGTTGGCTTGGTTTTGTTTGTCGCCCGAACCGATCTTCGAAGCATGGAATGGCGATTGTTGAGGGCCCGAGCGCATTATTCGGGTCGCTTCTTCGCGGCCAACGAATTCGTCGATACGTCGTGTTTCTCCGGTTCCGAGACTTGCGGAATGAGGGCGTGGCGTGGGCCTTTAAGATCAGCCATATCTAGTACTTGCACTAGTCGAACACACCGCGCATTCGTGCCTGCGATCAATCCTCGGATAGAACACTGCAAGTCGGGCAGACCGTCGGGCGCGTCCCGACATACTTACACAGGTCGCATGGTCGACATGCGTACACAATATGCAGCCCCTCCTCGACAGACAGCTGTGTCGTTACCTGTAATTTCAGGTATCGCGACCAATTCGAGCGATCTCCACCACATTTCGTGTTGCCACATGTGGCGTACCCTTTGTTGGATATGAATCCGCCACATGTGGGGCAAGGCCACACGATGAGTCGTTCGGACCAATTTCTTCCAGCCACGCTGCCACCGCGACTGCCGACGCCCAATGAGAAGTTGTGCCCATTTGTGTAATCTGACCTGTACATAAGGAGGACATTTCAACGAGGCAATCGAGGTGCTTGGGGGAAAGGGCGTCAGGTTGTTACCACATTTGCTCCGTCTGCTCGCACAGATAAAATGAGAGTATGGCCTCGTCGCCCTTCGCGGTAAAATATGGCAAGCCCAGGCCAAAGGACCTAATTGTGTTGCTGAACTTCATGTGGAGCGATAGGCCATGGTCGTGGATCACACGCTCGCCGTCCTTCAGCCTGGCAACCTGTTCGAATCTCATCGTTGGAGGCAGCCACAGCACGAGGAGCATGTTGCGGCCCGTGTAGTGCGAAGTCTTCTTGTGTGCGCCTGTGGCAGGTGGGGGCATAGCAAGACGTTAAGAGTGGTGGGGCGGGTGGGTGGGGAGGGCTTACCTCGTCGGGTCATCGTGCCCTTCGTTGTGATCGACCTGTCGAGTATAACGTTGTCCATCGACAGGGTCCTCATAGAGGCGCCCACGTACACGTGCATCCAGCCGAGGTCGCGTGCGATCTCCACGAAGGCGTGTAGGCCGGTTGAAAGGATCGCCGCGTTCATCTCCGAATTATCCGTGAGGATCAACACGAACGTCGTGATGATTTGGTCGAACGGGATGTCGACGTCGCCGATATCACTACGAACTTGATCGGGGCTTCCTTAAGCGGCATGAAGTTTTCCGTGATTTTGTTCTTGATGATCTTCTCGAGGTCCTCCGGGGTCGTGCTCGACGGCAATTTGAACTCCGGCTCGATGCCGTAGAGGACCTCCTCCGTCTCGATGTTCGTGCTCTGGACGGAGCCGCCCTTCTTGGGCTCCTCGGGCTCCTTGGGCTTCTTCTGGGGCTGCATGTCTTGAAAGTCGTCGAGGTCGTCGTGGTCAGGGACCTCCTCGTTGGCGCCCCTCTGCGGCGCGGGGGCACGGGCACGGCGTAGGCATTTCGTAGGCACGGCGCGTGAGCACGGGGTGACTGTGCGAGGGCGAGGGCTAGGGAGGGCGTGGGTCTTAACCGATACAGCCTCGTCAAGACGGCGCTTGGATAATTTGATGTCGTCCCTTTCGAGGAACTCCGTGTCCTTGAGGATCGTGACATTGGAGCCGGGCTTGGATGCGTCCTTTGTCTTTCTAGACGGAGCACGCCCAGTGACCCAAGCTCCCTGCACCAAGAGGACTTCGACTTCGCGTCCTCGGGCCTTTCGTGCATCTGCCACCGCCCTCGTGACGTCACCGTAGACAACTCCACCAGCTCCACGTGCGATTGCCGCCATGTCCGATTGCTTGTAGAGAGTGTCGCCGGTGAAGCTAACGTAGAAGGGGTGCATCATTGTCGCGCGAATCGAGTCTAAATTAGGTCGCAAAACGTCGACCCTTATAAGGTTCTGGATGCCGGATTAAGTTCAGTTCAGTTCAGTTCAGTTTAGGGCCCCTACCTATAACACCCCAAGAATAGTAAGCTCGAGAAGAAACGGCGACGCAGCTCCGCACGAGTCTCTCTCAGATACGAGAGCGGCCATATTTGGAACAACATGCCGCTCTGGAGCGCGAAGAAGGTTGTCCAAGCTCTCGTGGAGACGCCCGTCGTGGAAACGCCCGAGGCGTCCGACTTCAACACGGAAGCTTACAGTCTCCTCATCCAGGATCTCGCGCCACATGAGGCCATCCGCGACCTGTTCGAGGATCGCACACGGCTTTCTGATGCAGCCAAACGTCTAAGCGGCCATGGGGTCACCATGGAGATGCTGCGAGTCGCGTGCGGGCTAGTATGTGGGGCAATCAAGTGCGAACCCAAGGATCGCCGCAAGGTCAGTCAACGTGCCCATTTTCGTGTGCCTCCAATGCTGACATCTCACTAACGTTTGCCCACAGATGATCGCCACGCTCCTCGCGCCCAATGTGGAGCGCCACATAGAGATTGCGACGCTGCTACGCGATAACAGTGTTGGAGTTGACCCGGCCAGTCTGCTGGAGCTTGACGACTTCCCGCCGGGCTTTTCCGACGCGATGGGCATCAGCAGCGAACGTCTCTTCAGGGCCATGATCCTGGTGATCCCCCCGGGTGCGGAGTTGTACGAGTACGAATACTCCTCCGAGGCATCGGAGGAGGGCGCAGAAGCCGCCCATGTGCAACAAGAGGCGCCACGACTTGAAGAGCAGCCTTCTGGTTCTGCTGATGGCCAACAGCACCCACCGGGTGTTGAAAAGCCTGAAGAGAAGAATGGGCACAGCTCGACATCAACCATGTACGACAAACTCCTAATAATGCGCAAGAGGCACAAGTCCGAATAAGATCTGGTGACGCAGGCGCAGGCTGAGCTCCAGGAATCCGAGGAGAGAGTCGGTCAGTTGCTATCCGAGCGCCAGTCGCATGCACGAGCTGTGCACGCCATACTCAAAGAGCCGACACCCACGGCATCAGGACCACGGCGAAGATACTGCTGCGGCAAAACGTGCATTTCGGTACACTACATAGTATCGTGGCGCAGGAGACGAAACAAATCGCATGCCACAAGTCTGACCACAGCTCGATGCCGCAGATCAAGCTTTAAACTCTTATTCACACTTCTTGTGTTTCACTTGCCCAGGCTTGCACCTGCTTCGCGATGCGCCGTCCCGCCGCGGAAAAGGCCGCTGACAACTGGGGGGACGACTGGACCACGCCTATCGCGGCGGCGCCATCCGCCACCTTCCCCACCGCTGCGTCCGCCGCGCAGCCGCAACCCTACGTGTACGCCACGCCAGCAGCGGTGCCGGCACCGCCGAGCAGGCAGCCTTTTGATACATGTAGTGACGAAACTTGAGAATTTTACGTTTTCTGCGCGACCCGCCCGGCCACTCCCCTCCGCGAAGTTAACCTAATTTCTTTTTGAGTTTCGCGGGTGCGTTTTCGGACCTGACGCGCGGGCGAGCTCGAGCATTTTAGCGCGTTCAGTGCTCGCGTACCCGCCACGCAAAGCGACGCTGAGGGAGCGCGAGCCGCGCGCTGCCCAAGGCCGACGCACACGCAAACCCAGAAGTCGTATGGCGGACCAAAGCAAACGGCAGAAGTCCGTCACGAGAGTCATTATTGACACTGATCCGGGAGTTGACGATGCGCTGGCCATCCTCTTGGCGTTTGGCTCCCCAAACCTTGTTGTCGAAGGGCTCACAATAGTTTGTGGTAACGGCAAGGACATCAAGGAGCTCGGCGCCAACGCCAAGCTTCTCGCACGCGTTGCTGGATGCTCCGACGTGCCTGTGAGCCTCGGCGAAGCATCCCATCTTGACGAGAGCGAGGCCGCTCAAGACATTCCTGTGCACGTGCACGGCAAGGATGGCATGGGTGACGTGGCAGCGGAGTATGGACGAACGGAGAGTGACTTCGCCGACTTTCACACACAGTCGGCAGCACAATTCATCGTCGAGCGCTGCGTCGCGGCGCCTGGCGAGATCAGCCTCGTAGCCATCGGACCCTTGTCCAATATCGCCGCTGCGCTCAAATTACGGCCCGACCTTCCACAGCTGGTGCAGCAACTGGTCATCATGGGTGGCGCCGTCCGTGGCGAGCTGCGTGGCAATCGGACGCCCGCGGCGGAGGCCAACTTCGTCGGCGACCCGGAGGCAGCGCAGGCCGTGCTCACCGCTGGCTTTCGCAGTATCTCTTTGGCAGACCTGGGCATCACTCACCAGACAGATATATGCCTTCTGCGCGAGGCGTGCTGCCGCGAGCTGCCCGACGGGCACGCGGTCTCGAAGATGATCTACGCGATCAGCCAGGTCTTTGTCGATTGCTACATGAAGACGTTCAAGCAGCCTAGTGCGCCCGCTCATGACGTCGTCGCGATCATGTACCTTGCCAAGCCTGAGCTCTTCAAGACGCGTCCAGCGCGCGTGGAGGTGGAACTGGCGGGCGCGCTGACGCGCGGCATGTCGGTGGCCGATTGGAACGGCAAGTGGAAGAAGGCCCCAAACGTGGAGGTCATCGTGCAGGTCGACCTTGACCGGTTCGTGAGCGAGTTTGTGGCGGCAGTGGGCCGTCTACCACGGTAGAGGTTTGGATTTATGAGCGAAAAAAGGGACGTTTCCCGTATCGCAATGTCGCAAAGTTTTTTCCCATGAAAGTTCGTTTCGTCAAACTTCGCCCGACGGATGTGCCCCGGCCGATTGCCGAACCTCGACGGACGATTCTTCGCCAAGATGGCTTCCACGAAGATGTTCCGGCCGGTCGTTTTCGCGTGCATCGCGCTCACTGCTAGCGGCTTCCAGATCGCGCCGGTCCCACACACCTTGACCAGCACCAGTCGTACTGTCATTCCGGTCATGTCGCAGTTCAACTACGAGAGCCTCATGGACTCGTTCATGGCCAAGATCCGCGACCAACGGGGCCCCGCTGGCTCGCAGTTCGAAACGCCGCCCGCGCCTCAGTTCCTTCGTTCCCACGCCGAGACGCTCGACACGCTCAACACGCTGTACATGCTCAACACGCTCAAGATACGGGTCGCCAAACGGGGGACTGATCAGAGCGCGTATCTTGAGCAGCTCGCCGTCAAGACTCCCAAGCGTTGGCTGTTCTTCCGCCGGGCACCTGCCTCCGATTCGGTCGGCATCTGAAGCGCCTCTGTCACGAGCTTTGGGACGTTGATGTTCACCCTCCCAGAGAGTTCTTACCGGGGGTTCCCGCCCAGTCACGTCACCCCGCCTCTCTCTCTCTCTTTCTCTCTCTCTCTCTCTCTCTCTCTCTCTCTCTCTCTCTCTCTCTCTCTCTCTCTCAGAGTTCTGACTTTGAGGCAAGGAATGCAGTACAACAGGAACAACTGACGTGTAACGACGTGACGTGTGTTGACGTATGTGTTCCTGTTCGTGCCATTTAACCACATCGCCCGCGTGTAGCTGGCAAGAGGATGACTGGGCTCTGTGCGCGTGTATCCGCTAAGTGTGTACCGTACTTCAAGGGGCGACGGAGGGGGCATGGGTGGTCCCGATCCCGACCAAGAGGGGGGTGGAGCTTAGAGAGAGGGGGGGGTAGTACTTTCGCGGATACGTCGGAATAGAGCCAAGACGGTGATGAAAACAATTCTGGTGGACGGTAGTTACCAGCTCGCTTGGAGGTCTCGATTAATCCGCAAATCCGGTCCGTCCGCGTAACCGAAAATTGAGAATGGAGAGCGGGGCATCCTGTCATTCCGGCTGCAGCGCTCGCTTTCCTGTGGGGGTCCGTCGCTCATTCCGGCATTCCGGTAGCGCTCGCGTTCCCGGGGGGGGGTCGTCGCACATTTAGGGAGGTACATGTATTTAGCTATAAGACCGAGTCACTCTTTCTACTCGATAACAATTCTGACTCTCGCCAATGGGTCTCGCGCGATCTCCGAACCGCCGCGGCCTTCCGGCGCTTCGGGGAATTAGGTCGAGAATATTCTCATATCGATCTCGCGAAATCTCCGAACCGCCTCAAGGCCGGCGCTTCGGGTTATTGGATGTGAATATTCACAACTCAATCTCGAGGCAATCTCGAGTCACGTCGCCGTGCCAATGCGGGTGGACGCCCGATGCCTGCACCAACGACGAGCGCGCAACTGCGTGCCATATGGGCGCCTGGTACACGGGCCCCGCCGCGCCGAGCGCATGCGAAGCCCAAGGTGCAGCAAAAGAAGCGAAAAGAAGCTGATCCGGCCAGGCACAATGCCGCTTTTGACAAGTGCTACCGAGGCACTGTTGTGGACGAGAGTGAGTGGGAGGCCTTCATCTCGTGCATGCGCTCGCCGCTGCCGACCACGTTTTCCTTCGTCGAGACCGGCGATCGAGAGTTGAGGCCATCGATTGTGCAGCCGCGGCTCGAGTCGCTCGTCATGTCGCTCGGTGACCAGCAGGACGACGAGCGTACCTGCATGCCGACGAGCGGCGGCGGAGTGCGCGTGGCTGCTGGGAGCCAGACAATTGTGAGGCTGCAAGTGGATCGCTCGGGCAAAGTTCAAGCCTTCCTTCGCGTCGAGTCGGTGGCCGCACCACGCGAGGCGCGGCCACTGCGCTGGTTCCCTGGCGGCCTCGGCTGGCAGTTTGACTCACCGCGCAAAGAGCTCGTTGCCAATCGCAGCGTGTGCCGGCAGCTGCGGATGTTCTTGGAGGCGCACGTGCAGACGGGTCGTGTCAACCGGCAGGAGGCCGTCTCGATGTTGCCGCCGCTGCTGCTGCAGGTGCGCCCGGGGCACCTAGTGCTCGATCTATGCGCCGCGCCGGGCTCCAAAACCGTGCTGCTCCTTTCGCAGCTGTCGACGGCGAGGCGCGATGCACCCGGCGCGGCGCGGGCGGCCGCAAGCTATGGGCAGACAACGACGGAGGCGTGTGCTCACGGTGCGTCTCTCGACCAGAGACGCGCCGCTACGGAGCCCGCTACGGCGCCGCCCGACACGACGCCCGCGACGGCGCCCGATAGGACGCCCGCGACGGCGCCCAATACGACGCCCGCAACGGCGCCTGGCGGCGCGCTCGGAGAGGGCTGCGTCGTCGCCAACGAGATCAATTCGATGCGATGCAACCGGCTGCGCGTGCGGATGGCGCGCATGCGCGTGCTCGGGCAGGTGCTCACCTGCCACGACGCTCGGAGCTTCCCAGGAGGCCCGACGTACGATCGTGTCTTGTGCGACGTGCCGTGCTCCGGCGATGGCACCCTGCGCAAGAACCCCGACATTTGGACCCATTGGCAGCCCCGCTTCTCGGCGTCGCTGCACCCGCTGCAGCTCTCAATCCTGCGCCGTGGCCTCGAACTGCTCAAGCCGGGCGGCTTGCTCGTCTACTCCACATGCTCTCTCTCCCCCGTCGAGGGCGAGGCGGTGGTCGCTGCTGCGCTGCGCTCCGAGGGCGGCGTCACCGTCACAGGCAGCTCGGCCCGCGAGGATGGAGGCGGCGGCGCCAGCAGCGAGGGTGGAGGCGGCAGCGGCGGTACCGGTAGTCGTCGGCCACTGCTTGAGCTCCTCGACGCCCACGCGGTTCTTCCCGGCTTCCGCGGTGAGGCTGGGCTGAGTACGTGGCAGGTGACGACCGCCGAAGACGGCTCGGGGAAGACCCGATGGGAACAAGTGACCCCGGAGCAGGCCAACAAGTGGCGGCTGACGCGCGCTCTCTTTCCACCCGATGAGAGTGAGAGGGAACAGTTGGGCCTGCATCGATGCATGCGGGTGCTGCCGCATGCCAATGACACGGGCGGCTTCTTCATCGCCCTCCTGCGAAAGTCGGAGACCGCGCAAGTCGCTCCGGCAACGACGACGGCAACGGCCCCCGCGACACCGCCGCCACCTCCACCTGCCCTGGCGGCTGACGAGCCTGAGCTTCGTGAGCTACTCGATAGAGTGGCGGCTGATGACGACGACGACGAGGCTTGCGCCGGCGGCAGCGGCGATGGTGGCGGTCATGAAGGCGGCGCCGAGACGCTCGCAACCGCCAGCGGGGCAGCGCCGCCCAAGGCCACACGGGCGGGAACCTTCGAGTCGGAGCAGCCGTTGAGCTTCACGCCCCTTGCGATGGAGTCGGAGCTCGGGAGGGAGCTGCAGCGCTTCTACGAGCTCGCGCCTTCGTTCCCATGGGATCGGCTCCATTCGACGTACGGGCATACCTCGTCGCGTCGGCTGTACCTAACAAGCGAGGCGGCGGCAGAGCTGCTGCGCCGTACGCCCGGGATGCGCGTGCTTGCAGCCGGGGTGAAGGTCTTTGAGCGCGATGGGTCAGGCGGCGTTGGGTGCGGCTATCGGCTCGTGCAAGAGGGGGCGCTGCTCATGCTGCCCTACCTGGGCGCACGGGTCCTCCAAGTCACACCGGCAGAGATGCGCGCGCTCGCCGAGGCACGAACCGTCGAATGGACCGCAGACGGTGGCGCAGACGGTGGCGTAGACGGTGGCGTGCTGAGCGCCGTGGTGAGCACCGAGGTGAGCGCCGATGCGGTGACGGGGGCGGAGGCGAAGAGGGGGGCGGCGGTGATGGTGGGCATTCAAGCCAAGGCCGCGGCATCGTCGCCGTCAGCACGAAACGCAGCGCTCGTGACCCTTGGCCGCCGATTGGCGAGTTTGCATCCTAACGGCTCGTGCGTAGTGACGTGTGACAATGGCTGCGGCTCCGCACGCGCCGCCGCCGTGCTCATGAAGTACACCGACAAGGCTGTCGCCTTCATCAGCAACGGCGAGCGCTCGCAGATCCTCGACGATCTCGAAGCCTTCTACTGCGACCCCCCCCTCGCCGAGCAACTACGCCCGTTAGCCGTCGCCGAGCTGTGGCGTCGAGCGGGGGCGGGGTCTCAGGAGCCCAGCGGCGTAGCATGCAGCAGCAGCAGCAGCAACAGCAACAGCAGCAGCAGCAGCAGCAGCAGCAGCAGCAGCAGCAGCAAGGAGCAAGCCCTGGCCGCGGCCGTGGCGGCCTGGTGGGACTGGCCGCGCGACGAGAGACGGCTGCGAGGGCGACGGCTTCCCACAGCGCTCTACTCGGCGCTGCTCATGACGCTGCGCACGCTGCACTGGCCCGCTAGGAGCTCGCGCCCCGGTGTGGACTCAGAAGGCTACTTGGTGCTCGTCCATCGGCGCACCGCGAGCGAGTACGGCACACGGCACCCTCACTACGCGCTGCGCTCGCTGTGCGAGCAGCTGCTGCTATGGTACCAGCGAGTGTCCGGAGAGCCCCTGTACCAACACACAGCCATCGCCGTGACCAAAAACTTCGTCGGCTCGCCGCACATCGACCAGTTCGATCGATGTGAGCAGTTGGCGGTGGCGTTCGGTGACTACACTGGCGGGCAGTTATGCGTTGAGCGGAGCGCCGGCGGCGTGGACGTGGTCGACACGCGCGGCCGGATCGCCAAGGTGGATGGGCGCAGGGTACATTGGGTCCGCACCTTCTTCGGCGGCACCCGTTACAGTCTCATCTTCTACAACACCACCGAAGAGTCGCAAGGAGCGGTTACGGTTTGCTCAACCCAAGGTGAGTGAGTGATGTAGCCTGCCCAGCTCGCGACGCGCGACGCGCATGCACTCGAGAATGCACGACGCATGCACGTCTCCAAGGCCAATTACTGCCTCTGCCTTCCAATGGCAATGGCAGCCCAGACACCTTGGTAAAATATCTTGGCGGCGCGCAGCCTGCTATCGTCGACGTTCTGTCGGCGTGGCTCGCGCCGCCCCCCCGCAGGCCTTAAGGCCGGCTTCATGCAGCGCCATAAGGCATCTGCCCTCTGTCTATTTATAGACTCGGGGGCACGCTTTGCGCTGCGGGACGCCCTTGGCATCTCGATTGAAGCTGATCGAGTCATACCCGCGATACATCCCGCCTGCCGCGCGCGCGCGCCTGTAACCAAGATCGCCGATGTCCCAGGTCTTTGGGAGCTCTTTGGGAGATCAAATCCGCTCACCCGCTCACCCCCACACCGTGCCCGCTGCCCGCGCACCGCAGTTCCACCAGGCACGCCATGAAAACGCATATGCTCTTTTCGACGTACACGAGCTACGAACGTCGAACAACACGCAAACGAGGACATGACCGGCTAGCGCTTGTTTCGGAACCCCTACTCGATACTACTAGAGAACGAGTGTGAACTCACCTCCCTAGACCTTCCCTAGACCTTACCTCTTCCGCGTACTGTCCCGCCTAACGGTACTTCCGGTACGCTTACTACACGTTTTTAAGTTTCGTAGAACGTAGAACCGCGCTGCCGAATGTGAAATTTTGTTTGTTAAGAGAGTGACTCGTCGGAGCGTGGACGGCCGTGGGCTTATAATTATCACACTCATGACCATTCACAGTCCGCAGTGCCGAGCACCAGGTTATCATTGCCGCTTGGGACTAGTCCGCGCGCTTGGGCGATGGGCGGATGAGCACCGGCCGTGCGGATCGCTCCTTCGGATCGTACTCGCACTCCTGCAGCGAGATCGGATACGGTGGGCCGAACGGGCCCTGCGGGCCGAGGCCGGACCCAAGGCAAATCGGTGGGTCAGTTTCGAGCATCTCGAAGGTCTGCAGGCCGGTGGCGTCCGCTGCCGTGACCTTCCAGTCGGCGCTGCCGAGCATGGCACCGACGCCGAAGCAGAGTGACGAGTTGAGTTTCGAGCGCACGAGGCACTTGGCGCACTCTTGGCCCTTGGGCGCAGGCTGCTTCGTGACCTTGTCGATCACGTCAAAACCCTGCGCGAACGCGCAGGTCGCGGGCGCGCACTCCGTCGAGTTTACGAAGGCAAAGTCGGACACGGAGCAGTCGCCAGCGGCAGAGGTGGCCGCGCAGAAATCGGCTCCGCCAACCGTCACTGTGAGCTGGTGAGAGGCCGCGCCGTGCGCTGCATTAACGCGCCAGAGCTGGTTCGGATCCGTTGCATTGCAATCGTCCGCGTTCATTACGGGCGCCCCCGCCGCGAGCGCGTTGACCACGAGCCCCGCCGCTGTAGCGAGCTGAGTGAGTCGCAGCATGGCTCTCTCGCAGGGGTACAGCAGGGGCTTCCACAGGCTTGACTCGTGTGAACCCGTTTTTTTCTAACGAAAAGCCAGGACGTCGCACACAGTGCTCCACGAGCGGCGACTTTGGGAAATTCATTTCCGAAAGTCTAGCACGAGCCAGGCTTGGTCCGGTGTTTTTGTGATGATGTGAATTCATCGATCTAAGTTCGATGTGTCCTCCGTGAAAGTTTTCTGGGAAGGCTCTGCGCCAACTCCTACCGTATTCATTCCCCCGCGTTGAACAATGTTGAAAAACTAATAAACAACACTATCTCCCTCACTCCGCTCCCCGCAGACGGCGTCGGAGGCATGGTGGCGCGCCTACCAGCCCTTGGGAAGATTTTTCCAGCATATTGGCACGCCCAACGGCATGCCCAACGGCACGCGCCAGCAGCCCTGTCGATCGACGCGGCGATGGCACTCGCGGCGGAAATGGTGCCTGTCTCAGCGGCGCAGCTCAATGGAGATTTCTACGAATTGGTGCGAACCACCAATGCGAGGATGGCGCTCGACAGTTTAGGCAATGGCTTGATCACATTTCTCGCAGCCTCTGTGCTTGTGGTGCCCGTCTCTAAAGTCTTGAAGGTCACGCCCGTTCTCGGCTTCCTTTTGCTCGGCTGCGCCATCGGCCCGTATGGGTTCGGACTCTTCTCGAACACGGAAGCGGACATCAAGCTCGGCGACTTTGGGATCCTGTTCCTGCTCTTCATCGAGGGTCTGAATCTGTCGCCCGACCGCTTGGAAAAACTTGGGAGCTTCTTCCAGCTGGGCGTGTCGCAGATGCTGCTGAGCATCGGCTTCTTCTTCTTCTCGGTGCTGTTCCTCGGTCCTCAGCTTCTCACCTTCTTTGAGTTATTCATCCCGCTCGATGATCAGCTACTCCGCCCGATATTCTCGTCGCCCGTCACGGCATTCTGCATCGCCGCCGCGGGAGCGCTCTCCTCGTCAGCCTTCGCGCTCCCGGTACTCAAGGAGAAGGGGTGGGAGGGGCGAGCGGACGGCATCGCAGCGCTCGCGGTGCTCTTGCTGCAGGACCTCGCCGTTGCACCGCTGCTCGTCATCATCCCTCTCCTCGCGGGCAGTGGACCGCAGGACAATTTTTCGCTCCTGCTGCTCGTCGCCAAGGCGACTTTTGGCTTCGGCGGCGTGCTCGCTCTCGGTTCGGTCGTGCTCCGACAACTCTTCGAAGTCGTCGCCTCTTCGCGCTCGTCGGAGACCTTCGTCGCGGCCACTCTCCTCGTGGCGGTGGGCATGGGTGCGATTGCTGAGGAGCTCGGCCTCTCGTCAAGCACGGGCGCCTTTGCGGCCGGCGTGCTCCTCGCGGGCACAAAGTACCGCGCAGCCATCGAGGCGGACATCAAGCCATTTGAAGGCATCCTTCTGGGAGTCTTCTTCCTCACGGCGGGCGCGACCCTCGACCCGGCCCTCGTGCTGCATGAGTGGCCGACGCTCTTGACGGGCATCATCATCTTCATCCTCGTCAAGGCGGGTCTGCTCCTTGTCGTGGGCGAGTCGGCGCTTGGGCTGCGCAGCCGCGCTGATGCCGTGCGCGTGGCTTTGCTGCTCTCGGGCGGCGGCGAGTTCGCCTTCATCATCTTCAAACTCGCCGAGAATCTAGGCGTGTTGCCGCATCAGCTCGGCCAGCTACTGACCGCGTCGGTCATCATCTCGATGAGTCTCACGCCCTTGCTCGGCGAGGCGGCCGAGGCCCTGGGGGCTGTGATCGAGCGGGCGGAGCAGAAAGACGAGGCGACCGTTGAAGCGGATCGGCTCTTTGACGCCATCGACACCGACGGCAGCGGCACTCTGACGCGTACCGAGCTGCAACTTCATCTGCTAGGTGGCGATCGGTCGCCCGGCTTCCTCGGCCGCATCAACATGCCGTTTGACGCGCTCTTCACCGCGCTGGACACGGACGCTGACGGCGTCATCTCGCGAGACGAGCTGCGCCTGGGGTACGTCGAGATGTGCACTGGAGGTGCTCGCGTAGCGGCGCTGCAGCAGAGCGCCGCCGAAGAGAATGGCCGCGTGCTCACGGCAAGCGACGCGTACGTCGTGTGTGGCTTTGGCGAGATCGGCCAACGTGTGTGCGACGAGCTCAGCAGCGTCTTCGAAGGGTCGGATCTGATCGCGTTCGATCGCGACCCGAAGCGCGTCGCCGTCGGCATGCAGCGCCAAGTGCGTGTCATCTATGGCGACGGGGCCTCCGAGACGCTCCTCAAGGCCTCGGGTATCGAGGAGCCGCGCGCGATCATCGTCTCCTACTCACAGAGCTCGCGCTGCCTCGACGCCACGCGCCGGCTGCGCGACGTTTTCCCACAGACGCCCATCTACGTGCGCGCGGCCTCGGAGGAGGAGGTGACACCACTCCTCGAGGCAGGCGCCACCGAGGTAGTCGTCGAGACGAACGAGGCTGCGGTGCGCCTCGCCAGGCTGCTGACGGAGTCGAGTAAAGTAGAGCTGGGCGGTGGCGAGGGGATTGAGACGAGCTGAGCCGGTCGGCCGGTGACCAAAGCAGAGGAATCATGATCGAGATGAGAATGACGGCGGCGGGATGAGGAGCTAGATTGGTTGTCTTCCAGAGCGAACAACGTTAAGGGCGGCAGGCGCAACATCTCGACCCGTACTGTCAAGCCCGATGCGCCAGCGGGCGGGTGAAATCTGAGCGCGCAACAACCAACATAGTTAGGACCATGCATCGCAACGTTCGGTAGTTCTCGTGCTGGGCTTTTATCCCATGAAATACACAAACGGCTTGCCAGACGATCTGGCGCGCTCATGTGAGCGCCTGTCACGATCGACGCAGTTTGTCATCTCAGACAGGTTTGAAACGAACGTACCTCGGAACGACGGTCGTGTAAGTTGTTCGTAACATAACTTTCGCAATTGATAACTCGCGAGTTTGCAGTTTGCGTTCCGCCCTCGGCCTCTCGCGGCGGATGACCGGCTTCAATCTGCACCTGTCATCGAACATGCAACATCAAAAAGTGCTCGATCTGACAGTGTCAGTCGGAACCTGTCATCGAGATAAAACGTCGACAATGACAGGGATGTATTTTAGCCACACACAACTGCCAACGCGCATCCGGGTGCCAACGAGCGTTATGCCGATGACGGGGGCAACCCAAATACCTGTCATCCTGAAAACGATGTGATGATGATAGTCTTGGGTGAAATCAAGTCAAGTCAAGTCTATACAGAAACAACAGACAACCAAACGGAAGCCTATCGAATGTGCTCCGGAAGCCAGCAGGGGAGGACGGGAGTCGAT
>ENA-UOXG01000032-UOXG01000032.1-mixed-culture-metagenome-genome-assembly--contig:-NODE-32-length-67196-cov-41.485143_pt1 | contig 67196 bp, 38 predicted proteins | sample MGYA00238159_ERZ761634 | MGnify/ENA primary metagenome ERZ761634 (study PRJEB28908, sample SAMN08776845) | mixed culture metagenome | isolation source: Freshwater growth medium | place: USA... | reverse complement strand
CGATATCGCGCCTCGCGCTCACGATAACGCGGGTGGGCACGATACCACGCCCTGCACACGATATCGTGGGCATGCGTACGATATTACCACGCTGACCGACGATATCGCGCGCGTGGGACGATATCGCGCCCCACGCACGATATCGCACACACGCACGATATCGTCAGTGCACGCGGCGATATCCGGTCCCACCCCACGATATCGCGCCTCGCGCTCACGATAACGCGGGTAGGCACGATACCACGCCCCGGCCACGATATCGTGAGGAAGCGTACGATATTACAACGCGGACCCGCGATATCGCGCGCACCGACGATATCGCGCCCCGCGCACGATATCGCACACACACACGATAACACGATCGCTGCACGATATCGTACTCGCGTAGTAATATCGTGGGCGGGCTCACGATATCGTGCCGGCACGATATCGTGGGCGCGCCCACGATATCGTGGGATTTCACGATATCGTGCCCCCGCCCAGGACAACGCACGTTTCCGTAAAGTGCTATGGACTGTGCGGTGGCGATCGAACGCTGCGGTGACCGGTGTCCGTTGCGTTGCTTCGTTGGTTTTACGGATATCGGTCGGTATGAGACGTGCTGGTTTTTCGCATTTCGCGGAGGCGGGCGCGCGACCCCTAGGCGGAGAGGGGCGGGCGCGCTATTTGCTGCGGGGTGAGCAGCTCGCGGTGAGAGACCGGGGACAGAAATGAGAAATCAGCCCGCATGCGAGATTTTTAATTCGATGACCGCGGACGGACCCGGAGCCGGACGATTCGCGCGTTTCTTACGGCGTATGAGAAATTTTTAATGTTATGCTTACTGGTCATGCTCTGCGTTTAAGTCATGGTGTTGACATCCGTGATCCGATATTAAGATTAACATTCCTCGGGCTGTGAAGGGAACCTGAACGCGTAACCGTCTCTTCGAATCCCCCCGTAACTCTATGCGTGGCATTGGTTGCCGAGAACACTGCTCAGAGCGGACCATCGCACCGCACCGCAGAGAGCGTTACGAGATTCGAGTAGGGTCGCTTGTACACGATGTAACAGCCAGCCGTGACCGACCACACTGTCCTACGTCAGTCATCCTCGTCATCCTCGCTGTCCTCACCGCCCGCTTCAAGCATGGTCAACGGATCCCACGCCAGCTTGCTGGCCTTGGGCTCGCTCGACTGCGTGGGTGCCTCTGAAAGCTTGCGCTTGCCCGTTGCAACGCTGCCGCCCTTGCCGTCGAGTACCGCGCCCGCTGCTTCAGCTGCCGTCAGTTCGCTGGTGGTGTCCCCCGCGATCGCAGCGCTGCTGCCGCTGCTACTGCCGCCGCCCACACTCGTCGTGGTCGCCGTGGTCGCCGCGTCCGTCGTCGCTGCCGCGGGCGCCAGCGCCGCAGCGAGCGCTTCGCTCACCCGCTCCCTCGCGCCTTCGAGCAACTCGCTGTACTCCTCCTCGTCGAAGCGGGTGATCATCGCACGTGTCTGCGGTTTCGCGTTGCGCGCGGCATCCTGCTGCTGCTTCAGCTTGCGCTCCTCGGCCCGGGCATCCCATTCGCGCAGCGCCTCAGCTGCATTCACGTGACGCAGCCGACGGCCGTTGAGATCACGACACGCGTCAAAGTTGGTAGTCTTCACACCGCGCGCGCCTGCTGTGCGCAGCATCGCGCCGAAACCGCCCTTACCGCCGAGGATCCGAAGGAGCACCGTGACGGGGGCATCTCCGGCCCCAGGAATCGGCGCGTTGTCATGCAGCTCGCGGCCAGCATGCTTCAGGCGCAGGAGTTCGAAAGGCACGCCCTCAAGATCTCCGACATGCTTTCGCAGTGCGGCCATATCGGACACATCCTCTACGAACGCGGTGCGCCCGCTCAGAAGCTGCAACTGGATCGTGACCATGGGGCGCGTATTTTGCCAAGACGTCCAGTCAAGTAGGAACCTATCAAGTCAAGTCAAGTCAAGTCAAGTCAAGTTACTTCTCACCTACCTGTTCTCCGAGGGCACGTATGTCAGCATTTATGACGTGTCGCCTCTAGATGGATCCCCCTCCGCCATCTCCATCGACTCCCGTCCTCCACTGCTGGCTTCCGGAGCACATTCGATAGGCTTCCGTATGGTTGTCTGTTGTTTATGTATAGACTTGACTTGACTTGACTTGACTAGGAACCTAATCAATCATGTTTCACATCGAGGGCTGCCACCAACAGATTCAGTACCACGCAAAATGTTGGGGGGGCGCGTGTGATCTCAAAATGCAAGATAGCTTTGAGTCGTGGTTGCTTCGAATCGTGATCTGCACTTCCCCAGATTGGTCTCCTGGTGTTCTCGAAGGAACTCCGTAGACGGGCCCTCCGAGGCCATTCCGACAAGTCATGCAAGCTGTCGCTTAGCGCCCTCACGCTCCATCTCGACGGCCATCTCGTATGTTTTCGGGCCGACTATCCCCAGTCATTGCGGGACGCCCCAGAGCTGTCTCCGACACACCATCGAGCTTGTTCACGGTGCCACAATCCTGGCAATTTGACGACGACAAGGAGTCGCACGAAGAGTACAGTGCACATAGTGATGGTGGAGGGGCGGAGGTGTGTTTTGCCATATTGAATACACTTCCCCAGCATGACGCCGTGGGACCAGCCGGTCCATGCCACCCTGCCACAATGCCGCTGATGGCTCCGCTGTGTTCGCCCTCGCGAGTGCAGACCAACCTGAGCCTTCTGCATGCGTGCGTCCACTGCCGCGCCTCCAAGACGGCATGCACGGACCAGCGGCCATGCACGCGCTGCCGTCGGCTTGGCCTCGAGTGCTCTTCGGACCGTGGCGAGCTGCGCAAGCGCGCATGCAAGAGCTGCCACTCCGCCAAGGTCGCGTGCGGCGGCTCGGGCGTCGGCGAGGCCTGCCCACGGTGCAAGCGACTCGGGCTCGAGTGCGTGCCTCGCGACCTGCCCTCGCAAGGGCCGCGGCGCAAGCGCGTGCGCGCGGAGCTGGTGCAAGCACACGCGACCTTGGCCACCTATGGCACGGGTGGCGGCGCCTACGACGTGCTCGACAGCTGCGATCCGTACGCTCGCGCCGCCCTACAAAACGGGGCGGCGCAGCTTGGTGTCCCGACCATCGCCGTGTCTGCCGCCGGCTACACGCACGCGTCCCCCGCCTATGCGATCGCAACGCCAGCGGCGCGTGCTTTATACAGCGGCAGCCCGTGCGACGTGTTTGCCAGCGCAAGCGCCGCGACCGACGCAGAGGAGCTCTGCCGTTCTCGCTCCTTGCCGATCAGCTCTCGCTCCTTGCCGAATGCGCACATGCACCATGGCGGCCCTACCGGAGCGGTGCAGCTCGCGGTGCCGCTGACTACATGGGCGTCGCCCTCAGTGACTCTGGCGGCGCACTTCGCTCCACTGAACCTCAACACCACCTCTGGCCTTGCCTGCGCTCACATGGAGCCGTTCGGCCACGCCATGCCAAACACTGGGCATCCATGTGGCATGGCGTCGCCGCCGCCGCCGCCGCCGCCGGTGCGGCAGCCGCCGGTGCAGCAGCCGCCGGTGCAGCAGCCGCCGGTGCAGCAGCCGCCGGTGCAGCAGCCGCCACCCGCGAGCCCGTCCGGCGTCGCCAAAATCCTGAGCATTGCGTCGAGTCTGCTGGACCTCGCTCGCCCCAAAAGTGACCCAGTACAGCCGCGGCCGCGGCCGCTGGCGGTCGCGACAATAGCTTCGGCATCACCACTGGCCGCCTACGGGGGTGCTGATGGCGCTTCCGCGTTCGCCGCCGCGCCCGTAGGCACCGTGCCCATACCGTACGCCGCGGTGGGGGTTCCATTATGTGGCACCGATTCGAACCGCACGACAGAGTGTGATAGGACTTCAGGCGACTCGAGTGAGATGGAGTCCGTCTCCTGTTCCAACTCTTGGCGCCAAACACAAGAAGAGGCCTTTGGCGACTCAGTGACCTCACAGAGCTCACTGGACGGAATGGAGACTTCACCGCAGATGGCGGGGGCTGTAATGGAAACTTCACAGCCGATGTTGGTGACTTCACCGCAGATGGCGGGGGCTGCCGCGACGCTCGACGCGCTCGCTGCCCTCCCGCCCACTCCCTTCGACTTACAAGCACCCCCGCAGGCCTCCCCGCAGGCCCCCGTCGTGATAAGAGTACGGCAGTTGAGCAACTTGCAGGCGCTTGCCCAGAAGCTCAACCCATAGGCCGAGCGCAGGCCTTGAAGGCTGCGCAGGTCAGTTACAACACTGCGCTCTGCTCTCGAGGAAGCTGACGCATGCCGCCACCAGCAGCACCCAGCGACGATCGAAAGTAGATGCCAGCCATGTCCATGTCTAGGAGGACGCGCTCACACACTGCACGCGTCCCGCGCCCAGCACTTTGGCCTCACATTGTAGGGTAGGCATGAATGTGTACCACAATGCGGTACCATGGGGGTATTGGGACCGGTGGACGGTACCATTTGTACTACCATGTGTACCATGTGTTTTATATCGGAGGAGATATTTCATTGATACAATCGAGCAGCCGGACCGGACCGCCGGCCTTATAAAAACAATAGTCAATACTCGCGGTCATTACCGGCTGCATCGGTGCAAGATGCGCATGATTGAAACGCTCGCGAGTAGCTCGTACCGGCGCAGATCCGGTCGGGCTCCGGACGCATTGAAGTATGGCTTGCAATCCGGTCCGCGTCGCGTCCTGTCGCGGCATCTTCACAAGTCACGTCGATTCAGCATTCTGTTTTGAAGCAAAGCCTGAGGGCGAATATGCGAGCGGCTGACACTACATAAACTCGGCCCGTGCGGCGGCGACTGCCAGTAAGCACGCGAGCCCTTTGGCGCTGCCCTCGAGCGCGCCGTCGGCGAGGAGGTCCGTCATTAACGGGAGCCGCTCGACCAGCCCACCAAGCAGGCTGAGGTCATACGACTGGAGAGCACTTGGGCTGCTGCTACCCCCAACCCCGTGGGGCATGCCGCGGATCAGCCGGTGTACACGGCGTGCCTCGATGGCGAGCCGTTCGAGCAGCAGGCCAAGCATGAAGGTCAAGCACGTCAGTCGCCAGAGCCGACGGCCCAGCCATGGCGACGGCTGCGCTGGAGAAGGAGTCAGAGACGGCGGTAGTGTTTGCGCGGGAGCCAGCTTCATCAGAGCGATACTCTCGCAGTCCTCTATGTCCACAGCGCAAGCCTCGTCATCCTCGTCCGTGCTCGTGGCAGCGCTAGCCCGCTGACCTTTCTCCCTCGCCATCGCAACGGTGGCTCGTAGAACATCCAGCAGCACGGCGACGCTGACACCGCAACCGTCTACGAGCCAGGCCAGCAGAACGAAGGCAAGCAGCGCCAGGAGCACGAAAAGGCCAACGAGCCGCGCACGCAACGAGGCCGCGGCCACCTCCAGAGCTTCGGCCGGTACGCACGTTCTGTCCCCCATCGCTTCACGTTCATCGGAAGCACGGGCGGGAGCGCCGCCGTCAATGCCTGCCGGCGCTAGGCCGCTCGTGATCGGTTGGGCAAGGCTTCGGTGGCCGGTGGCGCGCGCATACACCGCGCTTGGCTCGGGCTCCAGCACGTCGTCCCACTCGCCCACGCCGGCGCATGGCGAGCCTCGCACTAGGGAGCTGCTCAGCCGACTTGCTGGGCCGCCCCAAGTCGTGCCCAGAACTGCGCCTGCTGCACTGCATCTGGCGCTCGATGATGAGCTCGGCCGACGAGCCGAGCCATCATCAGCGCCCGACTCGGCGCTCTCGCAGCCTGAGTCCGACACAGCGTCCGTCTGATCCTCGAAGCTCCCGTGAGTGGCTGCGTCATGAACACCGCCGTTACCCGCGCCACCACCGGAAGGCGCCCGCTCTTCCGTTGCGAGCGGCAAGGCCTGAAACGAACGCCGCCGCCGCGGCGATGGAGAAGAGGTCGCCTCACTCAGCAAGCTGCCGAAGCTGGCACGCGGGCTCGGCGTCTTGAATAAAATGGTTTCGGCATCGGCCAGCCACGTCGGCTCCTCATCCGTGCGCACGTCCGGTTCGGCATCGGCCAGCCACGTCGGCTCCTCATCCGTGCGCACGTCCACCGATACGCTAGCGTCCGCCGGTGATGACAGCGCCTCCTCGTCTTCCTCCAATTGCAGGGTTGCATCTTGACGAACCTCCAATTGCAGGGTTGCATCTTGACGAATCTCCAAGTGCAGGGTTGCATCTTGGAGCCAAGCTGGATCCTCCTCCGCCTCGCCAGCTTCCAAAGCCCCAGTGAGCATCTCACCAGCGTCGTGCTGGGCGTGCTCCTGATCCTCGGATGCATCGTCATCCAGTCGAAGTTCGTCAAGTGCCTCCCTAACAAGGAAAGTGACGATGCATCCAGTCGAGGTTCCTCCCTAAATGCCTCAGCAGAGTCTCCCTGCGGCGAAGGGTAGTTCGCATCCGCCGCGGTCCTGGCCTCCTCCTCCGCCCGCTTTTGAGCCTTCTTAAGGTCGAACTCCTGCTGGGCGGTCAGCTTGGCCTGCAGGAGGCCGCTCAGCCCGGCGCGTAGTAGACCATGAGTCACCTCGTTCGTACTGGCGGTCTCGATGACGATGCCCCTCACCTCAGCTTCCTCACGCTTGCGTTGAAGCAAAGCATCTAGGATAGCTTCCTTCTCGGTCTTGATGCTCACGACTTCTCCCGTCGACAGGTGCCGCCGCTTCCCCGCCATAGCTTCCTCCTTCTCTCTCTTCTGCGCGAGGGTCAACTCGGCCGCCTCGGCTGCCGCCTCTGCCGCAGCCGAGGGATGATAGCGCGAAAGCTGTGCCGCCACGTCGTAATATGGGTCATGACGAGCGGAGCGCTCGGCACTGCGCTGAATGAGCTCCAGCAGAGAACGCCGATCAGGCGAAGGGCAAAGGGTGGACGGTGTCTGTGAGGCGGTTGCCTTCTCTTCGGGCGGGGCGGCCTCTTTTGTCGCAGCGGCCGCTTCTGTCGCAGCGGTCACTTCTGTCGCAGCGAGCCGCACTGTGCGCTTCTCAGCCGAAGACGCCGCCTCCGAGGAGAACTCATCCGTCGAGTCCAACAGCTGCTGCTTGCGCCCCGGCTCCATCGCCTTGATCGCGCCTTGGAAAGCGATCGCACGGGCCTGGCTCTCCTGTGCGGCTACAGCGTTCGATGCTACCTCAGCAACCACAGCCTCGGCCATCGCCTCGGCGATCGCCTTGGTCACTAAAGCCTGCGCCTCAGCCTCGGTCGAGCCTGCAAGGCTGAGCGATTCTACCTCCACCTCATCAGCCGTGGCCCTGGCAACCACTGTAGGGCTCAGCGACTCTCGGAGAGCTTTCATCTCAAGGTCCATTGCGCGGGCCGCCACCTCCTGGCGCTCACGCCGCTCGAGCTGCGTGAACGCGGTCGCTGGCATTATATTGCGCTGTTCGGCCTTCGTGGATCTGTCGACCACGTCAATATCAGGCTCGTCAATCGCCTCAAAGCGGCACGACCGTGGTGTGTCCACACGTTCCGAATCCGGCTCCTTCTTCTCCGGACTGAGTACCTTTTCTATTGCCTTACCAATCTCGTCGCTGCTCTGCTTGAAAAATAGCTCTGTACCCCTCAGGAAGGCTTCGATCGGGCTCGCAGAATCGGGAGGCATCGCCGGCGGCAAGGTCGGCGAAAAAGGCTTATCATCGATATGTGAACGCTGATGAAGCATGAACAACGGCGTGTGAATTCTTCTCGCGCACTCCACCGCTTTTCCCTAGTAACAAGGGGTGGGGGCGTAAGTGCACGCGCTCACGTGTGCGTGGCCGCCGTCTCAATGCAACAATGGACGGCACCGCTGTCCCCGATCAAATGATTACAATTGGGAGCAGAGCTGTTTTCACTCGGCGCCGCCTGTACTCGGAACCATGCTCCATGGACTCGGAATCCGCTTGTGGAGATATGGCCGCCCTCGGTATGGACAATGGACTACGCTAGGGATTTACCTATGGCAGTAGGGCGCGCAGGATTAGATGTTGAGGAGGGGCGTGGGACGGTCACGGTGAAGTGGCCAAGTGAATAGTGATGATCATAATGCGATCGCGACTGCCGTCTCTGCGCGCGCCGCAAGAATACACACGACACCGGCGCTCTGACAGTGGCTGTAAACCCGGGTATTCTCAAACTGTCGACCCGGATCATCTGGGAGTCCCGGGGGCGGGGCGTAAGGGAGTCACGGGGCGAAACATGGCCTGTCCCATTGTGCCGATGGCCCCGTCGAAACCTTGTCCCACTGCGCCGCTGACCGCCTGCAGGCCCTGGCCGACAGTTTGGACGCTTTGCTGAACGCCTTGGCCGACACTCTGGAAACCCTGCCCGACAGCTTGGACGCCCTGCTGCCCCGCACCCAAGACCCCTAGGACGCCCTGCTGTCGGGCCTGCACCATCACGGCGATCATCTGTCGGTTGGCCTCGATCTGCTCCATCATGGCGTTGAGCTTCGCTTGAGGCGTACTAAGGGACATGTTAGGCAGAGATACGGGTAGAGCCATGGGACCTTTCATCATGGTAAGAATACTTCGGTTTTTCGCCAATTGCTCTTCGAGCATCCGAATCTGCGCCCGCCTCTCCTCGCGGGCAGCGGCACGAGGATCGGCCATCGTCAATGCTGCCACACTATCGTCGCCCGCCACCTTTGTCGCCTCACCATCGTCGCCTGGAGCGCCTTTAGTAGCGGCGGGCGCTGGTGGCATTAGGAAGGAAGGAAGGAAGGAAGAAGGCTTCGTTCCTTCCTTCGGCGGCGGCAATACCTTCGGTGGCGGCTTGATGAGGCGATGCACGGCATAAACGGCGAAAGCGAGCGTAAGAAAGAGTGCAAAGACACCACCAGAAATCTGCAGCGCCCTGGCGGCGGACTCATCCCCGTAGGGAAGCGTGAACGGTGGCAGGGGCATGGGTGGCGGCGGCAAGGGTAGCGGCGATCTCGGCGGCGGCGAGGGTACGTTGATGAAATCGAAGATGTAGGCTGCTCCCCTAGGAGCTCCCCTGCTGTCCATTCCTGTGCCATTCCTGTAGCCTGGTGCGCCGACGATTGCACGTCCTGCATGGACGACCACGCTCTTGCCGAATTCGTCACCCTCGTGGATGTCCACGAAGGGTGATCCGTTGAGATCGCACAACGCTTGAGGTGGCGACGACATACTGAGGACGCTGACCGAACCCGTTCGGTGGAGCAGCAATCGGGTCCGGTAGGGTGCGCTTGCGAGGGCTAAGTAGCTGCCATAGGGAGGCGCAGGGTCCACAGCAACAGCATGCCCAAATCGAGGGCCGTACTGAAACCCTGGCGAGCGATGGGACAGTCCGATCAGCTTGGAGCTTGAGTGACCCCAGGTGAAAGATCCATCGGAATCGGCACCAGCGATGTTGCCGAGGTAGTACACCGCGCCCCGTTCGAAGTCGGCGTCCTGCTGGGGGCCAACCACACCGGCATCTTCGACATCTTCGGTTGCCGCGCCTGCGACGATCGTGACTGCGCTGTTATTCGCAAGGGCCACCGACGAACCCAGACGACTCCGGCTGAGAAGATCCTGCGGTATCATGATCGATGTCATAGAGTAGTCCAGTGTGTTGGACATGTTGGAGATCGGCGGAGGGGGTGGCGCGGCATTCCTCGGCCCGCAATCGCTGCAATCCGTGCCTATTGCGCAGATGCCGTCAACGGCACCGCTGCCGCCGTCATTGCAGATGCCGTTCGAGGAGTCCCAGCCCAATGGGTAGCACTCTTCGCTGCATAGCGGAGGTGGGGGCGGGGGGGGCGGATGTATTCTAAACAGCATGACTGCACCGGCATTCGCCCGTTGACTGCATGCCCCACGAGCGTTCGGGGCACCCACGGCAAGCGTATCTCCTGATATCGAAATGGACGCTCCGAAATGGAAGCACAGGCCCCCGAGCTCTGGAGCTGGCAAAATAATGGCCACCTGCACGCCAGAGAATACGTCGAAGACGTACACAGCTCCCTGGTCCCGGAACGCGTGCGGACCGGCGGCGTAGTCAGCCCTATTGACTCGCGCATCCCGCCCTCGAGCGCCCACAAACGCACGCTGATTGCTGAGCGCAACAGAACATCCGAAATGGGCATCCGCGCCGACGCTCAGGTCATCGTCTGGTAAGATCTTACGGTGAAACGTAGTGTTGCCACTCTGCCGGTTGAATCGGAACAAATACGCCGCACCAAGTCTGCTGTTGATGCTGGTGGTTCCCCGCGTGCCTGGTGCACCGACGAGAATAAACGTGTGGGGGCGTCTATCGCAATTGGTGAGATCGCATTCCATGATCCGAGCGTCCATCGCAAGCGCCGCACCAAATTCGTCACCCGCTTCTGGGGCTGACGCGGCAAACCTTGACCTCACGACGCCAGTATTCGGATTCACCACAAACGTTTGACCAGCAAGACTTGCGTTGCCGCTTGCGCCGATCACAGCCCAGGCACCATCGGTCACATCGAGAAGGACCGCGCTTCCAAAGGAGCTACCGCTAGGCAAATCTGAGGGAGCAATAACCTTGAGCACCGGGGCGGTGGAGCACAGTGTCTCCATTGCCCCTCGTCGCGATCCCGTCCCTGCTTCGGCTGTTTGCGGTGCTGAGGTCAACCGAAAGGGAGGGGCTGTTCGCGTTTCAAGCGATCGCGTCGAATGGCTGCCGGATTCGGCAAAGTCTTTGAAACCAACTGATGTGCAGCAGGTCCAGCACAGATTCGACCCGTCGGTCCCTCAGTGACGAGGATCGGATGATCATAGTTTTGATTAACAGTCGTACTCAATTAAGCCACCATCAGTTACGTACTCAGTTCTCCTTCGAGAAGCACATCACAAAGTTGTTGGCAGGCGTCGCTACCCGCTCACGGAAGGCTAATCCGTGCTTCGACGCGAGTGCTACAAGTTCGGTCGCATCGCGCACGCCCCACTCGGGATTCTGCGAGCGCAGGCGCGCGTCAAACTCGACATTCGAGGGCGCGGTGTGCTGCCCATCGACCATAAATGGCCCGTAGATGAAGAGGCCGCCAGAGGGTCTTAGGACGCGACCCGCGCCGGCAAAGATGCCCTCGGTTACAGAGTAAGGTGAAATGTGGCACACGTTGCACGCGAAGACGGCTGCAAATCTGTTGCATTCGATTTGCGCTGGCCACTCTGAAGCCCCGGCATCTAGTGCCATGGGCTTCCTGATGTTGCCCAAGCCTTCAGCGTGAGCCTCTATGGACGCAAAAACAGGCGCCAACTCGCCGTACGCATCAGCCTCTGGGCCAGCGGAGCCCCCACCATATTCGGTCGGCCAGATGGTGACGTGAGGGAAGCACATTGCGAGATGAGATGCGTGCTGGCCCGTGCCAGATGCAATCTCGAGGCAGTCGGCTGGCTTTTGTTCCGAAAAGGGTGGAAATCGCGCAAGCACCTCGACAATAGGTTGCTTGTTGCGTTCTGCCGAAGGTGAGAAACGGCGAGGATCTTCGATTGCACTGAGAAGAGAGCGGCCATTGCTCAGCCACGGCCATAGCTCGCTTACGAGTGGTGAAGGCGACACTGCCTGGCTCTTGCTCTGCTGCTGCTCCCTAGAGAGGGCGCCCAGAATGGTAGCCCACAGCTTTCTGAACCGAATGGTTGCACAGAATGCCCTCGCGACGCGGCGTCACTCGTCGGCGTGTGCAGCTGGCACTTAAAGCACGAGGAGGTTGAGTACCCAATGCAGACTTCCAATTCTTTTGAACTATAACCATTTGGTGTGAATAAAGGTTTCGTGGTTTATCTCCAAAAAAACACAAACCAGACCGAACCCACTAAATTCACTTAGAGTGATCCGTCATCCACTTAGAGTGATCCGTCTCTGCAGGAAGTGCAGGTGCGGCTCCACGCGACGCCCGCACGCCGGTCATATGATATATCGGTAGAATCTGCAAACTCACAACGACCACAACTGTCAACTCCTCTAACAATTGCAATGAACTATTGCTCTAACTCTTACTCTATGCATCATTGTATGCACTATGGGGGTTCATTGGTTTGCAGCGTGTGAACCCAATGCGTTTAAATGTCGACACAGCTAGATTATGACACGTCGACAGGCACGTCAATTGAGACTTGTACACGCGCACACTACAATGACGCACGCACGACACTTAAGAGATGCTAAATGATCGCTTCGGGTGTTGCCGCATCTCTCAGAACCGAACTTCTCAGCGACATGCATCCTCTCTTTTAAGAGCCATCTGATTCAACATCTGATCAGGGGACGTTATTGAAAAAGCGCCGCCGTTCAACCACATCATTGAAGAAGATGTCGGTCGCCGAGCGTTTTCCCGGCAGGGCCGCTCCTGCAGAAGGACCCCAGGCAGGGGCGTTGAGCTTCGCGAGCCAGGCTGCTTTCGCTGCATCCTCGGCTGAGAGACCAGAGGCCGGCGCAGCAGCACTGGAGCGCTGCGCGAGGCCGAGGCGCTCGACGACATTTAATTGCACCCATGGCACCGTGGAGAGTGCGAGGCCAATCCGCAGTGGCACCGCGAAGCGCGCGACGTTGACAAACGCAAACGCCCCGGCGCCGAGCTGCTTCACATCGTCTCCGTTGTCGAAATCCGGCCAGTGGCCTGTCACCTGACGAAACCCGAGAATACCCCACGGGGCTGAAAACCCCCAAAACGCGAGCTCCCAGAACATGTATGAAATGATGCCGGCAAGACCGGCATCCTTTACCTTCTGCATCAATTCTTGAGCCTGGTTGGGCTTTTCCTCGGCTCTTGCGCTCGGCTGAGTGACGCTGGTGCTGCCAAGCCCCTCGGCGGGCGGCGCTTGCCGCGTTGGCCACGTTGGCATTTGAAAGCCAAGTGGGCCGTTCTGTCGGTTTCTGTTGATGCTGGCCAGGTACTGTCGGTAGTCGCGGTCCTCGGCAGTGTTCCAATCATTGGCAAGATTCTGTTGCTGCTGCCGGAAGTTGGCCAAGTACTGTTGGTATTCGCGGTCGGCCGCAGCCGCAGCTGCCGAGTTGGCAACATATGCTTCATACTCAGCTTTCCACGCCCTCTCCGCCTCGGTCATAGCGCGGCGTGTTCTCCGCGCCTCAGCGGACATTTCCTGGATGAGCATGTGCGGTGATGTCAGGCGTGTTCGATGCGGTGTCGAGATGAGCGCATGAGCAGCAAGCGTCAGTGCCACGAGGTACCCAACCATCGGCGCAATCGAGAAGAAAACCCTCTTCCTTTTCTTTCTCCGAAAGTCGGAAAACTTCGGCAAGTCGCGTAGCAGTTCCGTCAACAATGACGCCGGAACATCACACAACTCAACTCGCACCGCGCGCATAGGTGGTTCACCCTGATTAAGTCCAGGAAAGCATCACGCGTGATTACGCGGTTACGCACCTGTGCGCCAAAGAAGTCCAGGTGCACGCACCCCACACAATAAGAAGTATTACTGGACGGGAGGCGCCGCGCGACGAGCCACACAATTAGAATTACTTACGGGAGGCGCCGCGCGACGAGCGTCGGAGCGCGCTCGACAAGCGCGCTACCCCCGTACCCCGCTTCGGTCTCGCACTTTTGGTTCCCACCGCCTCACCCGCTGCCTCCCTAAGTTGATCACGGAGATAGAGATCTCAAACTTGTAACCTGCCGGAGCCATTCCAATAATGCTGCGACGCGATTGCCAAATCGAGTAGATGATTTTTCATCGCGCGGCCCCGCTCTTCGTCCACAATCTTTCACCTACCGACGTCACGGTCGTCCACAATCTTTCGCGATCTCTGTGAGCCCCCATCGTCCTACTCATGAACTCCCATCCGTCAATTCTCAATCTCTCACTCCCAATGGCTGACTGACATCCCCTTGGATCTCCAGTCCATCTTGCGTGCTCTCACAATGCACTGTTTTCCCGCTTCTGCCTTCTGTGCGCTGCAGTTTTCCAGTAACTAGAGAGACGCCCACAACATGGCCACCGCAGTCCACAGTGAACCTCTCGCGCAGATGACCGACTTCATGCTGGAGGCGAGCACATCGTCGTCTTTCGCGACCGCAGGGTCCGAATCGGACTACCACCCTGGCGCCAAACGCGGGTACCCGGGCACGAGTGGCACCTACATCACGCCGCCACTGCAGCGCAAGGGAGGTGCGGTGCCCGCCGCGGTCGCGGTGCAGGTCACAGCCACGCAGCGCACGACAGTAATGGCAGTCAGAGTCGTCGAGCCGCCACCCCACTTCATCGAGCCGAAGATTGCCTTGCCGCCTGCAAAACCTGCCACGGCTGCTGCCATTGAGCCGACGCCGTGCACATGGGCCCTGGGCGCGCCGGCTCCGCGCCGGCTCCGCGACGGCTTCGCGCGCAAGTTGCGCAAGGTGCGCACCGCCAAACGCACACGCCATCAACCCCACGGGCCACCATGCCGTCGTGGCTGCCATCGCTCACGGCTGCTCGCCCTATCCGTGTGCCACCACCTGTGCAGAAGTCACCATCACCCTGCGCAGGCAAAAACGACGGGTACGCCTCGTCCGAGAATAGCATCTGCGTAAAGCTTTCGGATGCTATGCCCGCGGACCTGAGCGCAGTGTGCGATACACTCGAAGACGCGGAGGCGAACATGTCGGCGCTCCTTTCTGACGAGATCTCCGACGAACTTGCCGCCTTCTCTGGGCAAGATGCTGCCGGTTCCAGGGGTGCAACCGCCCTGCTGCCGCCATCGCCACCACCCATTAGCAGCTTCGGCTTTGGGCACGGCAACCCGATCATTAGCGGCCCGAGCGAGCGCCGCTCGTCGCGCAAGAACTCGTCTGCCTCCGCGCCGCTCGCGCCCCCGAGCAAGGCGATGAAATCCGCCGCCAGCAGCACGGCCGCCAGCAGCGCGGCGCCCGTCGCCGCCAAGGCCTCTGGGAAGGTAAACCCCCCTCCCGAAATCGAGGGCTGCAACGACTTATTTAGCATTGTAGAGGATGACGTGCAGCTCTTCGAAGAGTTGACGGAGGCGGAGCTAAACGCGCTGCCCTCGGACGCCTCGAGGCGCAAGGTGCGCCATAACCTGACCGAACGCCGGCGCGTCGACCGCATGAATCAACTCTTCCATCGCCTCGCCATGTCCATCGTTGATGAGAAGGCGGCGCCAGCAATCTCGATGGCAAATTTCGACGAAGCAGAGCGCGCGCTGACGGCGGAGGGCAAGGAGCTCGCGAAGCCCAAGTGGTCCAAGGCTGATGTGCTAGAGGGTGCCATTGCCGTGGTCAACGACCTGCGACGCCAGTTGGCTGAGGAGCGGCTCGCGCGCTCGCTCAGCGTGCCCTCTCGCACGTCAATCTCTCGGATGGAGCCCGAGGAGGCCGAGGGCGAGGGCTACGGGTGCGACATGGACGACGACGACGCCATGAACGAGGTTGCCGCCGCCATGTACCCTCTAAGTGCCATACCCTCCCTCAACATCGACTGAGCGCCGCCGCCGACGGAAATGGCGGCCAATTTGCTGCGAGCAGAATGGGGTGAGCGGTGAGGCGAGATTGAAGGGGCCCGCGCGCCATTTGTGCCAGTCCTTTTGAGGGCTAATCACGTTGACGGTGTTGCGGGGGCTCGCGCGCACCACCGGAGCAGAGGAACGGCGAGGGAGGCGGGACGGGGAGGTCATGAGACTTGGCTCTTGCTTGAGAGATAATATCCTGTCTGTCGCATACCCGTGGCGGCTGAACGGTTTGCCTGCGTGTGCCTCGAAGCTCTGTGTGCCACCGGCCCCGGGCGCCCGCCGGCCGCAACGCAGGCGGTCGGCGGACGGCGCGCGCGCACCCGGCGGCGGGGCACGGGCGACGGCGGGCCGTGTATGGCCCGCGCTGTACCTCTGAAGAGGCGGCACATATATTTATAGCACGCGCGTGGAGTAATGGGGTAATAATACACGCAACACGGCTCAAAAGTCAAATCGACGGTGAACGCCGCGCGCGCAATATCCATGTAAGGAGCGCGGCGCACATCAGGTCAAGTGCGTCTGGGACTGTAATGAGAGTTGAGTCACGCGCCCGGCGCGGGCTACAATGGACGTCATGCGCGCGCTGCCGGTGCGCCCTCAGCAGTCGCGCACTGGCCGCCGATGCCCTTGCACGGTCAGGCGGCCTTGGTAATGCGCACGCAGAGCGAGGCGGACGGCACCAGGCCGAGGGCCACGAGCGTACTGCCCTCGTCGTCGAGCAGTTTGGCGGGAAATGCCGTGTGCAATGTGAAGGACGCGCCCGAGGGCACGATGGACACGTCCGAGGTGATGATGGCGCGGCGCAGCTCGGCGAGGGTGGTGGTCGGCGCCATGCTGAGCACGCAAGCAACGCCGCCATTGCTCCCCTTGATCTGAAGCTTGCAGCCGAGGTCCATCTCCCTAACGCTGCCGACGCCGCTGCCGACGCCGCTGCCGCTACCACCGCTTCCACAGCCTATGGACAACGGTTCCGGCGTCCTCGCTGGCCCGGCGCGCTCGGCAGCTGTATGTGCGGCCATCGTGGCGGCTTTGGGCAGCGCGGCCGACTCCCTCGCTGCCCTCGCTGTCGGATCGCCGCCGGCCGCCGTGCCCTCGCCTACGCCCGCCGCGTCGGCGACGACAGCGCGAGCAGTGGCACGCGCGGCACCGTCCGCGCCGAAGAGTGCGCTGAGCGGCGCGACGCGTCCATCGCCACGCGAATCGAGGCGCCGGCCGAGCCCCCAATCGTGTGGCTGCTGTGGCGCCGCCGAGCCGTGCCGTCGGTGCGTGTGCTCAGCCAACGTGAAGGTGACCCCTTCAGGATATGCATGCTTGAGCTCGTAGGGGAAGAACCCGTCGAGCAGGTCGCGCAGGAAGGCGATGCAGTCGGAGCGCGCGTACGGGCGCACCGGGGCCTCATCCAATTGAAGCCCATCCAACCAAAAGGTCAGGTTCAGCGAGGGCGTTGCGAGGGTGTAGGTGCCATCGCGACGGCGCACGACCTCGCCGCCGGTGCCATCCGCGAGGGCATTGAGCTCCTGCACCGCGCGTCGCACACGCTCCATGTCGGGGGGGCTGCCGGCCGAGCACCCGCTCGGCGCACCGCCAGCGCTCCCAGCCTCCGCCACTGCGCTGTCCGCGGGGAGAGCGGCTACCTCGCGCGGCGGCTTGCCGCTGCAGCCGCCGGAGTTTGGGCCGCTGCTGCTGCTCGGCGGCTGTGGCTCCTTGGCGCTCGCCCGCGCGGGAACCGGCGCGTGGCTGCCACCGGCGAACCGGTTGCGCGGTTGCGCAGTGGCGGGGGCGGACGCCTCATCGCCGCTCGCCGTCTGCGGCCTCGAGGGCGCAGAGGAGGAGGTGACGGAGGAGCCTGTGCTGGGCGAGCTCTCGCCCCTTGGCGTCGAGCGTTCCGAGCCGCCCACCCATTGCAGGCCGTAGTCGGCGAGGAAGCGGTGCATCTCCCGATTCTCCTGCTGCAGGCTGCGATTCTCGCGCTGCAACCGCTGGATCTCCGAGTCACGCTTGCGCAGATCCGACTCCTGCGTACGGAGCAGGCGCTCGAGCTGGTCGAGCCGCGCCGCCGTGCGCGCCGCCGTGCGCGCCGCCAGCTCGCCGTACGTTGGCGAGCGCGGCTCCTGGGGTCCGGGCTTCTCCGGAGCGGACAAAGGTTGGAGCAGTGGTGAGGGTGGGACCTCAGGCTTTGCCGGCGCAACAGCGCGGTCCAGCGCCGCATCCAATTCGTCGAGCTTGGTGCCAACCTTGGTGTGGGTCGAGGTTGAAGGCGGGGGTGCACGCGCGCCACGAAGCGGCCGCGCGTCCTTGACGGGCAACTTGGACGCCATCTGCGGCCTCGTAGGGATGAATGTCGGATTTCCAACGCGGTGCACGCGGCGGTTGGTTTCGGCACAGGCTGCGAAACTCAACGCGACGCTGATGATTTGAAACGCAACCCGACACATTTCCGTTTGCTGCCACGGCGTGTCCAGACTTGTCTAAAAACCATGCGGGACCCGCCGCCAAGCTTCCTCTGCCCCATCAGCCAGGAGCTCATGCTGGATCCAGTCACCTGCACGGACGGTCACTCTTACGACCGGCGCTACATCGTCACTTGGCTTGCCGAGAATAATACCTCGCCTGCGACCGGGCTGCCGTTGTCCTCTCGCGTTTTGATCCCAAATATTGCACTTCGCAACGCGATCGACGAGTGGGAGGATGCACAGCACCAGCCCTCGCCACGGTCCTCGCCGTGGACCAGCCCGTCGGGTCACGGCGTTGACACGCCGAGCGCCTCACCGGCCGCCCCATCTTCGGCCTCGGCAGCCACTCCCATGGCTGCCGATTCTGCCGACGACGCCGATGCGAGCGATGCCGCGCTGAAGCCAGGTGCGGCTGTCTTGTACACGGACGCACGGGGCGAGGAGCGGTGCGCGCGCGTGGTTTCCGTGCATCCGGGCGGCGCTGACGACCCCACGCCATTTTACACGATATTACTCGACGGTGGTGGCGAGCGCGATACGATCCGCTCCCGCCTCCAGCTCCTCGAACCTCCACGGCCGAGTCCGCCAAGGGCTCAGCAGCAGCAGCAGCAGGGTGAGGAGGAGGCGGCAGCGGCGGCACGGCGAGAGGAGGAGGAGAGCTCGCGGCGCGAGGCGGTGGCACGCTCGCGACGCGAGGCGAAGCAGGAGCGCCGCCGACGCGCGCAGGAGGCTGCCGCCGCGGCTGAGGCATCCACGTCTCGCAACGCACATGCACCGCCGCCGCCACCACCGCATCCTTTCCACTCGTTCGCGTACGGTCGCGCGCCACCTCCGCCTATTCCGCCACCTCGCGCCGGGCCTTGGCGGCCAGCGGGGCCGGCTGACGATTTTGAGCAGGCGGTCCGCGAGGCGGGTGAGGCGCTCAACCGGGCGAGCCAAGAAGTGGGCGAATCGCTCCGCGGCGCGGCCGATGCCATCGGCTCAGCCTTTCGCGACTTGGGGCAGTTCTTGGAGGGCGCTGGCGGCCCTCAGAGCGGAGCACGACACGCATCAGCAGCTCGCCCTCATCGATACTGAGCGTGAGGTTTCGTCTCGAAGTCTTGCAGTTTCTTTTCTTTTGTTCGCACGCGCACGACACATCGATCTACTGGTTGAATTAGACAACCGCTTCAACGGGCGTTTCGAAAATGTAAATGATACACCCCACACTTGAAATGCCGACCCCCACACCGCCACCGGCACCGCGGCGGCGCGGGCGGGATCGGCGACCGGCGCGGCCGGTCGCAGCCGAGCAAGAACCGCCACAAGAGGACCGGCTCAGAGACGCGCGCGCGCGCGTGCGACCATGCCAACCCCAGGCTAGCCCGGAACCGGTCCGCTGGAACCCAAGTCCGAACCCCTCTGATCCACTCTGATCCAGGCTGATCCGATCCTTGAAAGCCGACCCGCGCCGTGGGGGCCGCGGCGTCGGATCCACGTCTGATCAGTTGTCAACTTCCAAAGATCCAATTCATGTGTGGGCGCCATCACGAGCAAAAATACCGTATCAGCACTATACGTGATGCATTCGGGCTGAGCGCTCGCTCGCCGCGCATGTGGATGTGCGAACGCGAGCTGACAGCTGAATCGCAGTCAACAGCAGTGGCTGCAGCGGCTTAAATATCATGCACAGTACCCGGCAGAACCCTCGTTCGGTACGGAGTGCCGACAACTGCCTGGCGGCAGCGCAACGTTCAGGCCCTGCATCTCCAGCAGGCAGCACAGAGGCAACAACCCGCAAGAACACCAAGGAAACACTGGCAGCAACTTCGCAATCGCTCCACCAACGGCGGCAAGCATTGGCTGCCAGCCTTCGTGGGTTGCACTTCAAGCGCGTACGACTGCGTTTCAGTGACTTTCAGCCCGCAAGCCCGTTTATCAATCGTGAGCAAGACATTCTGCAGCTTGCAGAGATGGCAGCGTTGCGGCAGCCTCGTGTCGAACGGGTCACAAGTGACTCTATCTGTGTCTCGTACCTCGAGGCAGCACGCCCATCAGCGCACGAGCTAAGTATCAAGCCCAATCTCAAGGAGCCCCTGGCAGCCCTCGATACTCTCGAAGATGAGTCGCGTAGCTTCCTGGCTCTGCTCATCATGCATGCTGCTGGCCAAGAGCTCTCGTGGTGGGTCGAAGCCGATCTGAGCACACGCTTTGGCCATGTGAGCCCCGTGAGTGCACGGCGGGCTGCTTCGAAGACATCGCCGATTGCACCATCGCCATTCTGCTCGACGACGCGCCCCAGAACGGTCACGCCTGCCTCAGCCGCTTTCGCCAGAGTGATGGCCTCCCCAACCACGCCACTCTCGCCTACGACATTTATCAGCCCAACCACGGCAAAGCCGCTGCCGCCAGCATTGGCTCCGCCAGATCCACTGCCTGCATCGGTTCCAAAGCCGGCAGACAGCCAACGTTCCCAGTCGAGTGTCACGCCCGACGTGCAGCGCTCGACGCGCTCGACGCGCTCGACGCGTTTCTCTTTTTTGCATCGCGCAGAAAGCGCACATTCGTACCAGCGGCTTCGCGATGCCATTGATCTGGCGCAGGCTGAAAAGCGAATTGAGATGGCTCAAGCCAATGATCATGCGGCAGAGACATCATCAAGCAAATTTACGTTCACTTGTCAGGGCCTGCCATTGATCATGGGGATGTGGGCGGCGGCGCAGTTGTATTCTTTACATGTACCAAGGACAAACGGCTACCCGACTGGTGTTGAATCGCTTGGTGTTGGGCCTTCGCTGCTCGCCTCGGTTGTGGCTATCGTCTTCTTGGTGGATGCAGCTCTTGGCACCGCCTTCACGTGCCTAGGATCGCGGATCGAGCCGTGCGTTCAGAGCACATATGACAGCCTTGGTGAAGTAGAGTCTCGATTGCACACAGGCCTTCGGGCCTGCCTTGCATCGATGATGAGCTGCTCCTGTCAATGGGCAACCGCCTATCATCAGCACGGGCCGTTGACAGGAGTAATCTGCGGCACAGGCAAACTAGGACGCTGTCAATTGGGCATTGTCCTCACGATCTACATCTGCTGGCCAGGAGCATGCTTGGCCATACTTCTGCTACTTCCTCAAGATCTCGAGACCCTACCGACTTCTGTCCCTCAGCACTTGCTCGCTGGGATGGTCGCTGCCATCGTCGCGCTGCCCTTCGTTGCAAATGCTCTTGGACACGTTCCAATTCTTGCAGCCACGCTGATCTCATTCCTTGTGCAGCGTGTGCATCTAGAAGATCTGTGCATGTATGTGGTGGCGGCAGGTGCCGCGATATCAGTGGCAGCTTTGTCATGGACTGTTTGCTTTGCTCCAGTCGTCGCCGTTGCGGCCACTATCATAGCTATGGTCGCTGTGCTAGCCACCGCTTCTCCGCCGCGGACGCTACTTCACTACCCTGGCAGATGGCTTCGCCGTTGTCCTGTTAAGCTCTCTGCGGTGCTCGCCAATTTCCTGGTTGTACTCGATGTCTTAGCAAAGGGCGATCCATTAGCTGTATGGAAGGCCAACGAGTCGACGCTGACCGTCATGTTAGTGACAGCTACATTGTCAACCCTCATGGCCACCGACTGTGTGCAGAGGGTGGTGAGGCGCAGCGAGTACTTGGCTGCTCTGAGGAGAGAGCGAATGCAAGCCACGTTGCAGAAGCGAGTGCGCAGCACGTACACGCGTCTCAACGAGATGGTTCGAACCGAGTATTTCCAATCTCTCACGTGCGAGGTGCAGCGACAGCTGTTGCAGCAGGCCGTCAGCAGCCGCGACCTCCCTCCGTCTGCCATCCGCCTGGTGCATGAGATCATGCTGTTGAAGGCAGTGGGGGGAGCTGTTGTGACGGTGGGTCCAAGAGGAGGCATTACGGTCTCTCCATCCGATCGGGAGGGCACGCAGCAAGCTTCCAGTGTAGCAGATGAAGCAAATATGCGAACAAAGGCAGCTCGGCAGGCACTCGAAGGAGCAGAGGCAGCAGCGCGAGAGGTTGGCCAGTCGCGGACGAGGCTTGCCGTTGTAGAGAGGCGAGCAGCTGCACAGCTTGACGAGAAGGAGGAGGTACTCAAGGCTCAAATTGCTGCTCGACACGCAGCTGCCAAGCAGTCAGCGAGAGCAGCAGAGCTTTTGGCTTTGCGGCTCGCGGAGGAAGAGACCGCACGAGTGGCAATGGAGGGGGCAGCCGCGGTGAAGGCTGCCAAAGAGGCGGCCAAAGTGGAGGCTCTCGAAACAATGAAGCAGCTAGAGCTGCGTTTCGCCAGGGAGTGGAGGCTTCACACGGAGGCACAAGCTGTGTGGTACGCAGTAGTAGCAGTTACTGCAACTGGGCCAGCAGAAGTGGCAGCCGTCGAGCCGGCCGGCAGGCAACAGAGCGACACCTCTTTGGTGAATGCGGAAGCACGAGCGAAAGAGGAGATCATGCGCTCATCAGAAGCTATGGCACGGGCTGCAAGGATCGTACTGCGTGCGGTAGAAGACAAGAAGCGCGTGTGCGATAACGCCGCCACGGCAGCGAACGCGTTGGCCAATACAGCTGCAGCAATAGAGGTTGCGACCAGGGAGGTGGTTACTAGGGCACTTGAACTTCACGAAGCAGCAGCATCCCTCTCTCGATGTACGAAGATCCACTCGGCAGCTGCGGATGCGAAGCGAGCAGCGCTCCTGGCTGAGCAAACGGCGATGGTTGCAACTTTATCCGCGAAACGCTCTGAAGAAGCAGCGAGAACTTTGGCCCATACCTGCAAGACGTGCGTTGAGTCTGCCCGTGAAGCATGCGCGATAGCACAGACGGTATTTGAGTTGACAGAGATCGAGGTGAAGAATCGGCGCTTAGTGGTCGAGACTGGACTCGCGGTCACGCGCGCCGCCCAGAGCGCTGCGGCCAGAGCTGCAGAAGCTGACTATGGCGATGCGTGGGACGTCAGAGAGCTCGCTGCACGAGTCCGTGCCGCGGGGGAGACAGCTCGGGTTGCAGAGGCGGCAGAGGTGGAGGCTGAAGTAGCGTTGGAGAAAGAGGAAGCGGCACGTGCGCATGAGGAGATCACGAAGGCGTTGGCGGGCCGCGCGACGAGGGCACTCGAAGCGGCGCGTGTCGAAGAAAAGAAGTGGAAGCACGCGATGGCCATGGTCGTTGCAAATGCAGCCCAGGCCGAGTTTGCGAGAGCGCAGGCGGAGACATCCGAGCTTGCTGAAAGCTCAGCGGAGCTCCGGGCTGCTGCGGAGTTGGCAAGAGCCATGGCTGATGAGGCCACGGAGGCCGTCAAGTCTTTAGACATAGCCAGTTTGGAGACGGCGAAAAGAGAGGTGCATCTGGGCGGCGTCCGCATTTACTTTCTGCGCCACGCTCGCTTGCTCAGGGAGGAGGCAGCGAGAGCTGCAGCTGAGGCAAGCGCCAAGGACGCGGCCACAGTCCTTGAGGCCCTCGAGGCCGAGGAGCTAAGAGGACGAGGGCTCAAGGATGAGGTACAAGCAGGCGAGGCGCAGGCCAGGCTGGCGGCGAGCGAGGCTTCCGACGCTGCGGCTGCAGCACACGACGCCATGAAAGAAGCTCAGGAGGCTAAAGTTGCGGCCACGGCGCTGAGCACAGACCAATTGCCAACGGCTTCCCCTTCAGCCGCCTCCATGGTTGTGGCAGAGCAGGAAGCACATCAACGGGCTGCTCAGACTGCACGCGAGAAGCTCGTGACAGCCAATCATGCACAAGAGGAGGCAAACAAGGTGGCGGTGGAAGCGAAGGCTAAATGGGATGCCTGGGTGGAACTGGACAAGGCTGCCTCCGCAGCCGCAGCGGATGCGCGCCAGTTCAAGATTGCCATCGGTCTCCAGAAGCGCGAGAACATGCGCGAGAATCATGCCGCAGCATTAGTCGCGGCCAAGGAGGCTACTCTGTTGGAGACCATGCACGAGATCTATACCGAAATGGCCCTTGGGATTGTCTCCGATGTCTCATCGATGCTTGCGCATAGGCTGCTCTTGAGCTACGGGCCGGTTGCGGTCGCTACCATGGAAAACGTCACGGAGGCCATTGTACAGGAGGTCGCTGCTAAGGTGGCAGTCGAGGCTATGATCGCAGAGGCTGCCGAAAGACTGCTCGCCAAGCTGATGGCGGACGAGGTCGGTAGCGTGGCAGCCGCCGTCGTCAAGGAAGAGCGGCTACATGGCTACGAGATCGGCCAAGTGATTTACTACTGTGGCTACAATGAAAAGCGCTACAACCTCCTGCACGGTGCGGAGGGTCAGGTGCTGAGCGTCGTGGAGCCTAACTCGGTGCATCCACCGGGCGGTGAGCGGCTCATATGCGCCTTTGGCCATCACACGACGGGCATCGTGTTCGACTTGAGCATGATCAGCCCCAAGCCCCCCCCGCCTCTCGCCGGCGGCTACCGAGCGGGTGAAGAGGTAATCTATCTCGGCCGCTCCACGCTTCGCGGTGACGGCCAACCCCTGCGTGGCATGAAGGGTGAGGTGATCGGTCCTGCACGTGGAGTGGGGCCCTGTGACAACATCGGCCACATGGTGACGGTACGCTTCCAAGAAGGCGACCGCGACCATCGCAATTGCTACGTGAGCTCAATTGGCCGGCGAATGGAGGCCGAGCTTCCCCCAGCGGGCTCACCTCTCAGGGATAGCATCGACCGGAGTGGCAGCCGAAAGTTTTGATGAGAACTCGTAGTTATTTACTGACTAGATTTTGCCGTTGGCCCATCGTGCACAATACTCGAACAGCAGCTCCTCCTCCTTCTCCGCCTCCTCCGAAAGCTCTGATTCACGGAAAAAGAGTCCGCGCGTTCACAGACAGACAGCCGCCCCGCCGTCGCGGACGTGCACGCCGGCGCCCCGGCCGCCCGCCTCCGATGAGCAGCAGCAGCTCGACCGAGATCATAGACCACGATGGCAACGATGTCATCACCAAAAAGGAAGTGCTCGATGTGAACCAGGATGGCCGTGTCTCGCACGATGAGTTAGCCGTGCTGGATATCGATAAGGATGGCAAGGTCGAGAAGAGCGAGCTGGTTGACCTGAACCAGGACGGGCGCGTGTCGTCCCGCGAGGAGCAGCTCCTCGATGTTGATGGCAACGGCGCCGTCTCGCGGCACGAGATCCTCCTCGCGCCCGTGCTCGACCGTGACCGGGATGGCAAGCTCACGTTGAATGATCTGGTGGGCAGCCACCGTCACACGCATCCCCCCCCACCTCCTCTGTCGCTGGTGTCGACACCGCTCTTGCCGAAACTAAGCAAGACGACCTGGAAGTACGGGTTCACCGACACAATCGAGGAGGCCATCGACGAGGCCGTGCTTTTGCTCGTGTGTCTCGTCGCGATCTACCAGGCCATCACGTGGGGAGTGCAGCGCCTGCGGCGGCGCGGGAGGAGGAGCAAGACATACCAGCCCGTCGCGAGCCACTCGACGCTTTTGCGCGCGACCAACGTCGACCTCGAAGAGAGCTCGCGTGCGGAGCGCCCGGAACGCCCGGAGCGCTCACGAGGGATCGGTAGCGTGTACATCGGCGGTGGTGCTGAGCTGGAGGAGCTGCCTCCAGTCGAGCTCATGAAGACGGCTGATTACCCCGCAGGCCTCGAGCTCGATGAGGTATGCGCGAGCGTCGATGAGGCGGATGGTAGTGGCCAGGTGCCGGCGCTCTCGGCGCCAGATGCGGCGACGGCGCTCGTGGACGACCAGGACGCATTCTCCCATCCGCGGCGTCGATGACGGCTCCACGCGGAAAACAAACGCGTTTCGGCCCCACAGCGCAGCTCAATATATAGATTTATCTCTAGTCCAGACATATCATTTCATTCCAAACATTCTCATAAACGAAGACAACGGGTCCTCGTCGTCGTTGGAGGCGAGAGCATTCGCCTCGCGCCACACAGCGGCTTTGTCACGCGGTAGTATCTCCGGCGCTAGAGGGATCGCCGGGGCTACCTGGGCCGTCATAGAGGACAGGCCGGGCAAGGGCACCTCGGCCGTCATGCAAGGCACGCCGGGCACGAGCACCAGACGGCCGCCGGGCCGCGCGGCGTCGGGTGCGTCCATGTGACGCGCACGCCAGGCGAAGAGGTCCTCGCCATTAGCGGTGCGGCGTCGAGGAGCATCTTCCCCATCAGCGGCGCGGCGTCGAGGTTTTGGGGGAGATTTTGGCGCAGCTGCGGTTGGCTCAATGGCCGTCTCCACCACGACCGGCGCCACCTTGGGCGCCGGGTTGGGGAGCATGTCCGCAGTGGCCGCCGCACCCGACGCGAAGCCGAGCGCGGGCGCAGAGAGCGCCAATCGCAGCTCCCGCACCTCGTCTCCGAGACGGCGCAGCTGGAGCTCGCGCACCTCGTCTGTGAGGCGGCGCAGCTGACGCTTAGTAGCGCCACCATGGGCACCGGCGGTGTTCCTGCTCGTCGCCGCACTGCGGCTGGTGACCGCATGACTCGGCTGCGACTCGTCGTCCGTTGTGTGGGCTTCGAACTCGTCAGCGCTCTGACACCCCGCCTCTTCGAGCTCCTGCAACCGATCCAGTTGGGCCGACGCGTCTGTGAGCCATTCTGGCGGTGGCCCTTGGCTGTCCGCGACGCTACACGTGCAGCCATCGACCTCGCTGCTGGCGGCGGTGCTGGCAATGGTGGGAGCCCTGTTGGGCAGACGTGCCATCGCGTCCATCAGCCACGATGGCGGCGGCCCTTCGCTGTCAGCGACGCTGTACGCGTCGCCATCCACCACGCTGCTTACTTCCTCGTCGGCTAAGGCTCTGGTCTCGAGCTCCAATGCGTCGGTCAGCCACGCGGGCGGCGGCCCTTGGCTGTCGCGGTCGCAGTACGCATCGCCATTGGCCTCGCTGCACGCCTCGCCGTTATTCGCGATGTATGCCTGGCTCTCCGCCTGGCTGCGTATGCGACCCAGGGCAGAAGATGTGCACATATCGTCATCGGCCACCGACGGCGGCGGCGATGGCGTCGTCACGTCGTCTTCCCCATCCTCGGTCACATTCGGGAGCGCCTCTGCGAAAGAAACCCGCGACTCTCGCGACTCGAGCGACGTCCGCGAGTGGACCCGCAGCGATGCCGGTACCGACGCCGGCTCCGATGCCTCCACATGGTCCGCGAGAAGCTTCTTCTCAAGCCACAACCGCTGCGTCTCCTTCGAGCCGTCGTCGCCCTCGGGCGCCGCCGCTCCGCGCATCGTCGAGGAGCAGCCGACCGCGGCCGCCGTCGTGAGCTCGCCTATCACCACGTGGACCTGACCGAGCGGCAGCTTCGCCTCGCTCTTCGTGCTCACATTTATGAGACGCTCCTCCACATCGAGGGCGTCGGCAATCTTCCGAGCAGCCTCCGCGTCGAGGGCGTCGACAATCTTCCGAGCAGTCACCGCGCTGAAGTGCTGCATGCACTGCGCAAACGCCGGCAGCTGATGAAGCAGCAGCAGATCGCTCAGCTCAAAGATCTCCTCGCACTCGAGTGTGGCCAGGACGTTAGGCAGGATACGCGTGTCCAGATTAGCACGCGTGGCCAGCCACTCCCGCAGCGTGTTGCACAGGGCAGGCCCCTCATTGGAAGGCCAATCGTCGTTCTCCGTTGTGGACGCGGGGGGCCCATCGTTGTCCTTTTTGGCACTGAAATTCGTGCGGCGTGTCCACGAGAATGTGCGGCGCTGCACTGTGGCAGGCGGCCGGATGGTCACACTCTCCGGGCCGATCGATGGCGGGTCGGATACACGAAGCGCGCCTCTACTTATTAGGTTCCACGAGAGGGTGCGACGCAGTAGAGAGGCTTTGCGTGGGCGCTGGCTGCCAAAGGAGAGTGAGCGTGCAACCGCAGCGGGCTTCGCCGCGGGAACGGGCCCATCGGCTGTGCCCTGCGCGGACGGGCCACTTTTGCGGCCGAAAACCCTGCTCATCGTGCACTATCCGTGTCGTGTACTTGTAAGGTGCCGCAAGAGGTCCGTATCAAATGTCGGCCAAATTTGGTTCGCGCCATTGCACAAACGAAAAGGAGTTGTAGAGAAACAGTCCGGCGGATGACCGGACCAGCGGTCAGTCAGTCATGGTCAGTCAGTTTCGTCGCGGTCACCCCGCGCTCACAACGTCTCAAAGGACCGGACGGCTCCGCTCCCCACCTCTGTCGGTCAACACAAGTACTGAGTATACTCGATTTCGCTCCAGTTTAAGGTCGGTCTCTCCCAGCACACACCGGTGACCTGAGCAATCGCTATTGGTATCCTTTTTCAAGCTTAACTGCGCTCAGAAAAAAAGTCACCTCACCGCCCGGCGCTGCTCGCCATCTCATCTCGCTTGCGCTTCGAGCGCAGCTGCTGCTCCCAATCCGAGGACCACGCGAAATAGCCACAGTTGGCGTCCGGGTTGGTACGTGGACCCTCGGCGCGCACGCACGAGTAGAAGCTGCGTCCCTGGTTGGCGCCCACCTTGCGCACTGTCTGCTTCTTGCACGGCTCGCCATGCTTGCACAGTGGGATCTTTGCCTCCTGACGCGAAAAGAGCGCTTGCCAGCCTGCCGCCGACGCAGATGGCACGGCGGCCGCGGCGGCGGCCGCCAATGCGGAAGGCGCCGCCGCCTGCATCGCCGCTGTGGTAGCCGTGACGAGCGGTGTGGCTGCCCGCGATGCGCCGCCGTCGCTAGCGCCCCAGCCACAGCCTGCACCACTGCCACCTCCAAGCACACCGCCGCCACCGCCATTTCCAACAACGCCGCCTTCGTTTTCGCCGCTGCCCGCTGCAGCCGATGCGCGCAGGAAGCCGCCCAGCTGCCCCTGCTTGAAGCGGGACGTCGGTGCACTCGGCGCGTATGCGCTGACGGCTGCCCTGGAGGGCGGCGGCGGCGGCGGCGGCGGCGGCGGCGGCGGCGGCGGCGCGGGCGCGGGCGCGGGCGCGGGCGCGGGCGCGGGCGGCGCGGGCGCGGACGCCGTAATCGCTGACGATGAGGCGTATGACGACGAGAAGGACGAGGAGGACACGGTCGGTGTGCCCTTGAAGAAGCCTGCTAATGTGGACTGCCCGCCGAGCCGGACGCTGCTCGCGAGCGGCGGCGGGCGCGGAGCGAAGGCCGGCAGCGACACGCCGTCGATCGTGAGCCACAGCGGCTGATGATCACTTCCTTGCAGCTCGGTGTCTATGCCGCAGGCGAGTAGTCTAACGGGAGGCACACGAGAGGGAGGCACACGAGAGGGAGGCACACGAGAAGGAGGCACACGAGAAGGAGGCACACGAGAAGGAGGCACACGGCCGCCGCCGTTGCCGTCGTCATGACCCTCGCCGTTGCCGTTGCCGTTGTCGTCACCGCCGTCGTCTCGGCCGGGGCCATCATCGCCCTCATCATCGTCGCCCTCATCATCGTCGCCCTCATCATCATCGCCGTCGCCGTCACGGATCTCATCGGTACGCGCGCGGCCAGCGCTACTCGCAGCGCCCCCGGCGCCCCCCCCGCCATCACGGGCGCACGCGGCGATGCCTCCTGTCCACGCGGGGCCCGACAGCGCGCCGGAGGGCAGCAGTGGCGGCGGTACGAGCAGCGCGAGGTCGATGCGTGATCCAAAGTTGAACGAGTCGGCACCTGCCGCCACGTGGAAGCAAGTGTACGCCTCGCGCGCCGTCGGGTGGAGCGCTCGGAAGGCGTCGACGAAACAGGGCGCGCCCTGCTCGAGCGCCGCGGCCGAGGGTTTCGTGAGCGCGCGCAGCCACTCTCGCGACCACGAGCGTGGTGACGGGGCGGCTGATCCATGCTCAAGCTCACGCGCGCTGTCGATGGGTGCGGGCGTGATGTTGAAGTCGCCGATGCATAGCACGCGCAGCCCCTGGTACAGGAAGTCTTTGCACCGTCGCTCCAGCGCGACGAGGAACGCAGCCTTGAACTGAGCGCGCTTCTCCGCCTGCACTGGGTCGTCCGAGGTTACTGCAGGCACGTACACGTTGACGATGGCCAGATCGCCGATGACCGTGACGACGCAGCGACCCTCGCCGTCAAGGCCCTCGCGGTCCGCAGTAGGCCCCAAACTCACAAGGGCGCCCGTGACCCCCTCCTCCGCACGGTGCGCGAGGCAGCGACTGCGCACAAAGGTGGCCACGCCAGCATAACGGCCATAGGATGTTGAGGGTGTTTGTGTGCGACAGAGGCTAAAGTACGAATCGTAACCCTCGGCGAGCGCAATCGCGCGCTCAGGAGCTCCAAGCTGTTTCACCTTGACCTCCTGGAGGCACACGACGTCTGCGTCGAGAGCGCGCAGCATGCCTGCAAGCGAGCCAAAGCCGAGCCGTCTCGTGATTCCATGCGTGTCGGCGGCACCGCTTTCGTCAGAAGAGCTGCACATACGCTCGAGCCCGCGCAGGCCGATGTTCCATGAGGTGATTTTCAGACGTGACGCGTCAGACGGTGGGTGCGATGAGTCCGACACGCAGTGCATCGAAGCGCTCGAAGAGCCGGCCCCAGCGCTCGGACCTCGGCGGGCCGCCGATGCCATTTTGCGCTCGGCGGCGCTGCCCGAGGCGGCGCGCCACGATCTACCGAAGGTTTCAAGTTCAGTAATATGAACCGTGCATCTGTGAATGTGCTGCTTACGTGCTGTGTGTACCGGGTATTCATACCCGGTAATGAAGGTTGCCTTTCCGGCTCGAATCTCTTTTTTGGCATGCCGCTTCTCTGTTCGTGTAAGCGGCCTCTATTCAAGGGCCTCCCTGCCCCTTGCTCTCTTGCGCCCCTGTCGCGTACTGTTCAGTACATGGTAGCTGCTAGGGCCGCGGTCATCGGAACCCTCGACCATCAATGTTGCTGACCGATATCCCTTCACTCGTCGTGCTTAATCTTGATATGTGCCGAGATGCACGAGCTGTATGACATGCCTTCAGCCGACAGCGTCACTCGTGGAGACCACCTCAATGCGTGGCGAAGGCGTCACTGGCGTGTACAGCGGCAATCGCGTCATTCGTATGTTTCCAGGTGCGCTGATCGCGCTGCTGGAGGTGCACGATGGCGTTCATGGTTGCTGTGGCTTCGTCTGCCGACACACCACGATAGCGGAGCAGAGTGACGTGCGGCGATGAAAATCATCTTTGATGTGCTTCACAGAGGACTACCCGGACGGCCGCAACTTCAAATCGGGCGACAGCCGCCTCTCTCATCTGACAGGATACGACGAGATGCTCTTCTTTGATGATAGCATGTCTCGAAGGAGCGTGCCTGCCCGGGTGTCACCCAGCGCACCCCACGGGGATGATGGAGGTTGAGTGGCGGAGCAGTCTCCGAAAATTTGCAGAGGCCGTAAGGTGCGGGTGCACAGAGCGTCTACCAGGATCCAGGTAGAGGCACCCTAGAGAGGTAGAGGCGTATGCGCCGTATCAAAGTGAGGTCGCTTAAGGTCGTTAGGAACTTACGCAAGCGGCGCGACGCCACGTAGACGACTACGGGGGGGGGGGGGGGGGGGGTAGCACAGAGCTCCTACACACGATTACATGTCGAGCCACCTTGCGAGCACCGCGGTCTCTTGTTCGCGGGCGATGACGACCGAGGGCGGGTCGGCTGGGTCGGGTGCACGCAGGTCAAGGTGGTGCGCGCCCTTGGCAATGTGTAGCACCACTGGCCGGTCGGGATCGTCGTCGTGCGCCTGCACGTCGTCGTCAACACCGCCGTAGCCCCACGGGTCCAGATCGCCGTTACTAAAGATGATGCGGCTGCCTCCGCTGGCGCGCGTCCAGTTTTGGCCCCAGACGGCCTGCTGCCGCGCCGCATCGGGCACCTGCACACCAAACTCAGCGGCGCAAAAGGAGCGCAGCGCATCGAGCCCGGCGGCTGCGCAGTTGGCACTGAAGCCGTCGGCGCCACAGCGAAGGAACATACGGCTCGAGTCGCGAACCTCAAAGGCCATTACGAGGTCCGTGCATCGCTGGAAGGTCCACGCGCCTGGCAGGAAGCCGGGCGTGTATGCGGAGAACGCGCCGCGCAGAGCGATGCAGCCGCCGGCCGGAAGGTAACGCCACGTGAGCGCATCGCGCAGCGGCAGCCAGCCATCCGCTGCTGGAGTCGGAGTCGGAGGCTCACTGTTGGCCACGCCCGATGCTTGGGGCGTGGGTCGGTGGGCGGCAGTGGCGCGCGTCTTCGAGCAAGCATAGGCCGCGGGGTTGGCGGGCATGTCGCCCACTGGGTACGGGTAATTCGCAAAGGCAAGGTCGCTCAGCTGCTGCTGCAGAAATCCTACGAGCGCTTCGAGGCTAGTGGCGTTGTGGATGCGGCTGCTGGAGCACAGGCCAAAGTCATCACCGAGCCGCTCCCACGCGTCCGCTGGGGCCGCCCAGAGCGCACGGAATGCGGCTCCGAGCGTCTCGCTGCATGGGTACGCGCTCTCAGTGATGGCATAAAAGTCTGCGGCACGCTGTTTCTCCATAAGTGTCGACGCGAAGCCAACGACTGGCGCAGAGCTGGCGAGGGCGGCACTGACCAAATCGGGGTGCCGCTTGCGCAGCCACGCCGTAAGCATACCGCCATATGAGCCGCCCACGGCCACAACCTTGGTGGCATTGACCTGGCGTCTCAGCGTCCACAAGGCAACAGCAAAGTCTTCCACCACCTGCGCCGACGAGAGGAAGGCATATTCGTGTTCGCCAGCAATTGGCACTGGCAACGACTTCCCATAGTAGCGCTCTTCTATGAAAATTACGGCGCCGCCGAAGCGTCTTGCGAGCACCCAGAGGAAGCCACAGTTTGCGGCAAACCCTTCGATGTCGGCCTCATTTCCGGTGTATGTGATCAGCGGCCCGTCTCGTGTGAGGTAGGATGTGTCCATCAGGTACCGCAACGAGAGTGTTCGGCCGTTCCATGGCGCCGCGTGGTCGAGAGGTACTGGCAGATAATGCTCGGTGAGGTTGCGCGGAAGAGCTGCACACGCCAGCACAGCAAGCGCGAAAGCTGTCATCACGATTCATTTCATGACAGCAAGGCAAAGTTTCCACACTGCTTCACAAATGAATGTGAACGTTAACACGACAGGCGCGAGAATGTGTGTCTGTGCGACTTCTCACACACGCGCGAAGGTGTGTGTATTCTGAGCGGGCAGTAACAGTGCCGTAGCAGGTAGCACCGGTTGTCGCGTCTGTCGTGTTAACTTAACGTTTACACGCAACATTGAACTTGAATCGAATCACACATCGCCCTACGTTGTATCCAAATCTCTCACTAACGCCGCCTTCTAGACGTATACATTTTTTCCGGTGTTCAGGGTTCGGGGTTCGATTCAGTGCGGACTCGCTGTGGGGAATGGCTGAGGGAGGCGCACTTCAGCGGGCTCGGCTTGCTCTGCACTCTGTCGACGCGTACCGCACAGACCCATGGAGTCGGACAACAGCGAGGATGAAGCGCTCGAGATGGAGCGCATGAGGCGTGAGCTACGCGATGATGCGCGGAAGAAGGTCTTCCGTCAGCACCTCACCATGCGGATCGACCTCGCGGCCAGGGAGTGTGCAGAGCAGCGCAAGGCATACCTCGCCAGTGCCGAGGACCTGCTCATGACCGCCCATGGCATGGGTCTCTTCGAACTGGTCGCATGGAACCGGCTCGCCACCGAGTACAAGCGGCACGGCATGTTGACGCAGGTGCTTCACATCCTCCGGCGAGTGCAGGCTCTCGGCGAGCCAGGGTGCCCCGACGTCATCACATTCAACATCGCCATCGACGCGCTGGGCAAGGCCCAGCAGTTCCACCTGGCGACCGAGTGCTTTCAGGAGATGCAGGCTGCCGAGGTGAAGCCCACGATCAACACGTTCACCTCGCTCATTGACGCTGCCGGCAAGGTGTGCGACATCCCAGCAGCGCTCGGCCTTCTTCAGCTCGCGATGGACTCGCACGTGCACCCGAACGTGTGCACATTCACGTCGCTGATCACGGCGTGCATGAACGCAACCGACTTTGACGCGGGCCTCGTCGTGCTCAGGCACATGCACAGCTACGTGCACGGGCCCTCTCGGGAGGACCCCAGCGAGTACTTTGTACCGTACAACGCCTTCCTCATCCGCGCGGGCCGAACGGGCGACGTGGACAAGATGAGCGCGGTGCTGGATGAGATGATCAAGATCGCGAGGCTCTCGCCACCCGTCTCGACCTTCGTCTTCGCCGTCGAGAGCTGCAACGTTGTGGGCCGGCACGACCTCGCGTGGCTGGCGTTTGAGCAAATGCTTCTCGTGTGGGGTCCGGAGACAGTCGACACAGCGCCCACGCTGCTCGACGCCATGGCGCATACGGCGCTTCGCTCGGATCGAGTGGTGCATGCCCTCGGGTATATGAAGCGGCTCGTCGCGCTCGGGCTCGTCCCGACGGAGGCCCTCATATTTGAGCTGCTCACCGCGGGCGCACGACTCAACTTGATCGATCCCAAACTGCCGCCGTACGCCCTCGGGCTGCTTGAGCAGTTGCTAGGGCGTGGCGAGCTGCCCGATGCGCTCACGCTCGATCTGCTCGTGGATACGGCTGCGCGCTGTCACGGACTCGAGACTGCGTTGGCGCTGCTCGAGCGCATGCAGCAGCACGGCCTTGCCCCTTCGATTGACTCGATCACGCGCGTGCTCGAACTCCTCTACCCCGCCCTCGACCGGCACCGAGTCCCACTCAGCCGCCCGGCCTCGGCGGCTGGCGAGCCGCACTCGCATGTGGCCATGGGCATGGTGGCAGCCGCCATTCGCGCGCGCCCTGACCGGCACGCTCTCGCATGCATCGTCTTCGGGCACATCGTGAAGGCACAGCGCTCGCCGACGGCGCGGACCTTTGCGGCCTTGATCCGCGTCTGCGGCGGCACTGGCCTGCTCGGTTTCCTACGCGCCCAGCAGTACTACCTGACGCTCTCCGACATGACGAGCACGCTGCTGGACGCCTGTGCAGCCACACTCGCCACGCGCTGCGCCGCAGACATCGCCGCATGCCTCGCGAGCCAGCATCTCGCCCCTAGCATCCGTTCGGCTCACGCGGTGCTCGATGCATGCATCTTAGCAGGTGACCTGCAAGCCTTTCAGCAGGTGCGGGCGCACTTTGTAGAATGTGGGCTGCCACTCGAGGAGATACTCTCGGTCGACTTCACGCCTATCCCGTCCGCGGCGCGCTCGCGCCTCCCCGCGCCGCCCTCGATCTCCGTACCTTCGGTAGTATCGGCGCTGTCCATGTCGGAACCTTCGACGCGTTCGTTGTCGGTCGCGCCATCAGCGGCTGCGCCCTTACCTCCCGGGCCGCTTCCGATGGCCGTTCCTCAGCTGCAGGGTCCAATGCCGTTCGAGATGCTGACCCACCCACCCGGGCTGCTGCCACTTCTCGGGGCTTCACCGCAATCGCCTCGGTATCTGCCCTCGATGCTGGCCATGCCGCCACGGCTGCTGCCGCCGCCAGGCCACTTGCTGAAGGTCCAGCCGCCGCCGCCGTTGCAGCCGGGGCCGCTGCGGCCGGTGTCGCCGGGCCTGCCACCGCCGGGGCGCTCTCCGACGGAAGTGCTGGCTCCGCAACCATCGGACAGGCCACATCGGGCTGGGTACCACCGTCGCAACACGTCTTCAGGGGTCTCGACGGTTGCCACGGCAGCGACGGCGCACAAGCACACGACGGCTGTTACGGCCGCAAGTCTTGCGCTCGCAGAGTGCGCGGCAGCCGCCGAAATGGTGGCCGATCCGACGACGCCGCGGCGCACCGCAGCTACAGCCCTCGTCGCGTCCGATGTGACCGAGGGCTCCGCAGCGGCGGCGATCTCCGGAGGCACGGCAGCCTCAGGGGCCAAGGCACCGCCGCCGTCGGCCATCGACGCATCGCCCGCGTCTCTGAGCTCAATGAGCTCGCCCGACTCAACGATGTCACCCATGGCGGCGACGCCAATGCCACCCATCGCATCGGAAGGCACCCCCTCCCCCTCGCCACTGCCTGGATGGGCATTGATCTCTATCCATACGTCGGAGCTGGCGCTCGCGTTTGCTCCGGCACCCGCGGCCGTCGCCGCCCCCACCGCCGCAGTCGCGCACACCGTCGCTGCCCTTGCCCTTACATCTTCGGCTGGAGAGGGCGACGAAGCCGAGCTTGCACCAAGCGTGCTGGCCCTCTTCCAATCTGCCGCGACGCTCTCGCCGCCGCCTACGTACTCGCCTCTCGGACCCTCACCACGGGGGACGCCACCATCGCTCATGCTCGCTCCCGCTGGCACCATGCTGCATGTGCCGCACGCCTCGACTCCTGCCCCCACCATGCACGAGGCCGAGGCCGAGGTCGACGGCACCGAGTGCTGAACTGCCCGTGCGACATGTTGCTCAGAGACGGGCCTGTACGGGAGGAGTCATGCAGGGCGCGCTGTGAGTCACTCTGCCTGCCACCGGACTGGGAGGGCCGCCGTGGCTGACCCGTAGCGGGAGCTGATCCATGCAGGCGGTGGTGGGGAGCAGCACGGGGCAAGTACCGTGCGTTAAGTGGACACGGGGGTTGGGGCAGATGGTTTTCGATGGGCTCGGCAGCTGCGGTGGATGGGCGGCATACGTCGTTTATGGCATGTGGCATTCTGCTTTCGGGACGTATCGCCGCGAGCGATCATGTGCTCTGTGCGGTGCGGACCACGTGGTGTCTGGTTATCTGGCGCGACATTGTTGACACGATGGCGACCGGGGCGGCGAATTTGCGCTCTGGCGGTACTAATAATTATACTAACCGTGGAGTTACAAAGTGTATCGGGTACTACGTCGCATCTTGCAGTAGGCACGCAGTACTAACAAAGCTGTAGCTGCGCCGGAAGCGTGCCTTCCATTGGCTCCTTGCCGCGTGTGGGCGTCGCCGTCGGCAGCTCAGCCACGACGGCCGCGAGCGCGTCGCTCGTGGCGCCGACGACGAAGTGATGCTTGCCGAGCTCAGCGGCGGTGGGCCGGTCGGTGGGTTGCTTGATGAGCGCCGCCGCCACAAAGGCGCGAAAGGCAGGCGAGGCGTCCGTCGTGGGCGCGAGCTCGGGCGGCGGCGCGTTGGCGATGTGCACCATGACCTGGAAGATGGAGCGCTTCTGTGCGTGCGGCGGCTGCTTCTCGGCGAGCTCGATGGCCGTGACGCCGAGCGACCACACGTCGACGCGGCAGTCATACTCGGTCTCTTCGCCGTCGCCATTCTGGCCGGTGAACGCTTCGGGCGCCATCCAATGCGGGGTGCCGATCATTGTGCCGCGGCGCGACATCGTGCGCTGCAGCTGCGCCGCGACGCCGAGATCAGCGAGCTTGACTACGGCGTCGCGCATCACGAGCACATTGGCGGCCTTGATATCGCGATGGATGGCCCGAGCGATGGTGTGCATGTAGTGAAGCCCTGCCAGCACGCCCGCGCACACCCACCCGATAGCGGCCTCGGGCAGCGGCGCGGCGCGCTTGCGCATCACGTCGAGCGTCGAACCGAACTCGGCCATCTCCATGACGACCCACAGGGTGGGCGCGCCGTGCATCGAGCGGTGGAACGCGTCGCGGTACGCTACGATATTCGGGTGCATGCACCGCTTCATGAGGTCGATCTCGTGCTGGATGTGCGACGCTGTCTCCTGGTTGAGGGCGAGCACCTTGACGGCGACCATCTCCTCCTCCTGCGCCGGCTCCGCGCCCGCATCATGTCGTGCCATCGTCCGCTTGCCTCGGAAGACGGCGCCATAGGTTCCCTGTCCAATGAGCTCGAGGAGCGTGGTCGACTCGCCGTCGCTGGGAGAGCTCTCGCCGAAGCCTGCGACGACCGCGGCCGCCTCAGAGACCGCTCGCCATCCCGTGTGCAGAGGGCCCTCACCTTCATGCAAAAGCCGCTGCCCGTCGAGGTCGCGGCGCAAAGTAGGCGATGGCGCAGCCTGCGTCGAGGCCGCCTGCTCCACAACTCCCCAGGTCGACGCACCGAACGCTGAAGGCGGCGCGGACATCGTCGACGCAGGCGCCGGGCGGCTCATCGGTGCGGGCATCGTCGACGCGGGCGCCGGGCGGCTCATCGGTGGCTCTGTTGCGGCGAGAGAGGAGGGCGGCGAAGGTGAGGAATACTCTCGCCGACCCCCATTTGCCGCGGCGCTCGTAGTGCCGAGCGTGCCGAGCAGGTTGCCTTGGAGCGCCTCGTGCTTCGATGCCGACCCATCGGTCACCACCCCGAGGTGCACGGGCAGAGGCGACGGCGACGGCTGGACGGGCGGCTTGGCTCGCGGCTTGGAGGGCGGCTTGGCGGGGGGCGTGGCGGGCGGCGGCGGCCGTGGCGAGAGCTCCCGAGCGAGCGTGGGTACGATCATCGGCGGTGGCGGCTGCGTTTGCGGGCGGCGCAGCGGCAGCGGCGGCGGCTTGAAGCCCCGATCTTCCATCTCGCCAAACAACCGCCGTTGGGTCTCGAGCCACTCCTCGCGTAGTCGAGCAGCGCCGGTCGCCGCGCGGTGCGGCACGTCGCTGCTCACGGCGGCCGCGGGCGAGTCGAACCGGTCTATAAGGAAAAAGTAGACGGCGCGCGCCTGCTGCTCGCTCATGCGCCGGTCGAGGTTATGGCGGAGCAGGTCGTGGATAGGAAGCGTGAGGAGCTCCTCCCTTCCAAGAGGCAGCAGCTTGAGGATGGGATACTTGAGCAGCTCGGCCGCGAGCTCCCTGCTGCAGCCGGCGGCGACAAGCTCATCGAGCGAGGCGAGCGGGTGCAGCGCTGCAGCGGGAAGGCGCTTACGCTCCGCCCAATAGCACGCGCGAGAGGACATCTCGTGCATGCGCCTCTGCTGCGCCTCGCGCTCGCGATGCCGCCGGCGCACGCCCGGATGGCACTGGTAGCGCATGAGCATCTCGCTGAATGCATGCTCATGGGTCGGATCGTCAACGGCCGATGCCATCGCCTTGCGCAGCAGCTCTTCCATTCGGATCGTCGAGAGGTAGCTCGGTGGGCGTGGTGGCGCGCGGTGCGCCGACGGCAGCGTCGGCGCGTCTGCGGGTGGCGTGCAAGCGGGTGCAACGACAGTGGGCGTAACGACAGCGGTGGCAGCAGCGGTGGCGGCGGTGGTGGCGGCGACAGCCGCATCCGTATCGGTAGCGGCGGCGGGCGCGGCGGGCCGGCCGAGCTTCCAAGGACTGATGACGTTTCTCACCGTGGACACAACGGCGGGCGTGGCGGCGGCCGGCACCGGCGGCGCGCTCACACAGCCGAGCGCCGCCTCGAGCGCTGCTGGCGCCCCGCTCAAACTCAGAGTCTGTTGGCGCACGTGCTGATACTCGAGGCACAGCCAGGTCGGAAGCGTGGCGGGAAGCGTGGCGGAGGTAGCCGCTGGCGCGGCACCTTGCAGGTGAGAAGCTGATGGGAGCGTCGAGGCCGAGAAGAGCACTTCCTCGGGGCCAACTGCCGCCACCTCCGCCTCAGTGTCGCTCTCGCCGCTCCCGCCGCCCAGTGCGTTCGTCGCATCGGCCCTGTCGACCGACGCGTCGGCCTCCCCCTCCTCCTGATCGCCCATGAGCCGCCGGCGCACCGTCTCGTTCGATGTGATGGGCGGTTGGCGCAGCGGCGAGGACGGCTCCGACGACGGCGGCGACGGTTGTGAGAGCTGCGGCGAGGCCAACGGAGACGACGTGTCGTGCGCATGCGTCGCCCCCACCGCTGCTTGCAGGAGCAGCGCCGCGTGCTGCTGCTGCTCGAGCTCCTGCTGCCGCCGCAGCTGCTCCTGCTGCTGCTTCTGCTGGAAGATCGCCCATGAGATTGTCCAACTCTTGAGCGCATTGATACCCAGCGCCGGCGAAGATGATTCGATGTCGTCCGGCGTGGCCACCGGCGTCCCGAGAGCAAAAGGCAGTTCGAAGCCCACGGGCGGCGCGCGAGCTTGCACATCGAACGCACCTCCGGCTGCGACATCGCTGTCTGCGACGTTGCTGACAGCGGCGCTGGCGGCGTGTCTGGCGGCGGGTCTTGCGGCGGCGCTGGCGATGGGCGCCTTGCCAGCGACGTCGGTGCCAGTGCCGCCATCCGCGTCCCATTCACAGGCGTCCCAGACCTCGCGGAGCACTGTGAATACGAGCTCAGTGGCCTCAGGGCAGCGCGCGAGCGCCCGCCCGAGCAGGCGTCCCTTGAGCCGCCGCCCATTGACCGCATCGATCACGTCACCTGCGTGGAGCTGCTGGTCGATGTCCGCGGCTGAGCCCGGAACGATGCGCACGATGCAGTTGGCCTCATCGACCTCGATGCCGATGCCTTGCTCACCGCGGCGCACGGTCACATCGAGGCGTTGCTGGCGCACCACCGCGCCGCGCATGATGCCCTCGACGCCCGGATGCCACGTCACCGTGCCAGAGCGAACGCCGCCGCCAGCGCCGCCGCCAGCGCCGCCGCCAGCGCCGCCGCCGCCAGCACCGCCGCCAGCGCCGCCGCCAGCGCCGCCGCCAGTGCCGCCGGTGCCGCCGCCAGCTCCGGTCGCGCGGCCGCCGCCGCCACTGGCGCCTCCAAGGCTGCTCTTGGGCACGTCGAGCGGGGGCGCGCCCGTGAGCGCGTGCAGCTCGACATGGACGGCGGAGATCACATGCGACCAGGGCACCAAGCCCGAGGGCTCGAGCGCCGAAAGCGACGCGCCGCGCGCGCGCTTGCGGCAGCGCACCCAACCCGCAGGCGTCGGCCTTCCGGCATCCTCAACGATGTCGACAAAATCGTGCTGCACGAGCGACATCTCGTCGGCATCGATGGCAGCAAAGTCACATACTGCGAAGGCGAGGCGGCATGCCAGCGCCGACATGTCGGCGGGCAGGACGGTGGGATCAGTGGTGGCCTTGGCAGCTGCAGCCTTGGTGCTCAGCTGCGGCTGAGCTGCCCACCGGGCCAGGTCTCGCTGGGCAACGGCGTCGGCTGCCTTGCGCAGCTCAACAGCTAGCTTGGGCGACCGCGGCTTTGGTGGTGGTGGCGGCGGCCCCGGGACCGTGAAGGCCACGCGCGGGCTGGCCAGGCTGTCTAATTCAAAGCTCTCGACAATGCATGGCTGTCCCGGCATCCGCAGTGGGCGCGGACTGCCGGCATCTGCTGAACCGCGGGCCTTATTCTTGGTCGAGCACGACTGACCCATCGAGCTTACCTCGTGTCCTGGCCCTCTCAGCCTCCCAGCAATTACTTACCTCGACGGCAGCAGGCCTTCGTCCAGTCGTTCAGGATGGTGGGAAATGAGAGAGTCGCGAAAAAATAGAAACACGTGACGCGCTGTCGCGGTCGCTGTTTAGTGTGAGGGTGGTGAGAGAGAAAAACACGTGAAGAGAGAAAAGCACTCTGCGCCCCGGCGGTTCCCTTGTGTGTGTGGCCTGTGGTGATACCGTCGACCACTCGGCCGCCGATCGATCGGCAGGAAAGAGATTACATGTACTGTCACGTGTCACTCGCCGAAAAATGCACGTGATTCTTGTCGGAGCTGCGTGTTGGAGCAATGTTGGGGCTTTGGTTGCCTCCTTGGTCACCTCCTGTGGATCCGGGACTGGAGCTGGCAGCGGCCGCGGTAAAGTGTTGCTCGTGTGCTCTGCTACATGTAGTGATTCTCATGGCCCGCAAGAAGTCGTCCGAGGGCGGCGAAGTTAACGGCGAAGAGGGAAAGCGATGGCTGTCTCTCGTGTCGACGACGTTCATATAGGCCACCATCGCTTCTCTCTTGATCGCGCTCGCCGCCTCCTCGCTTCTGCGCTTCTCCATCATCGTCGGACTGCTCCGCGGCGCGCGCGCCTTGAGCGCGCTATCCACCTCGCTCACAATCACGTGATTAGGGAAGACGCTCGCCGCAGAGATCGTCGGTTTCGTCACCGTGCTCGTGACTGTCGGTTTTGTCACCGTGCTCGTGACTTCGATCGGGATCACCGCGGACGCCGCCGCCATCCGGTCAGCCCCACGGATCGCATCCTCGCGATTGAGCTCGTCGATGTACAGCGAACTCGTCGTCGCAAATCGGTGGATGTAATCATCGAGAGCGGGGCGCCGAGCTGCCGACGAGGAGGAGGGAGAGCTCGTTTTGTAAGACGTCGGCTGCGGTGACGAAGTGGCCAACGAAGAGGTGGAGGCCTGGGTGGAGGCGGTGCTCCTGGCTGGGCTCCTGGTGGTCATCGCGGTGGTGCCGGGGGTAATCTTCGCGCTGGCGGATGGGCTCGGCTGGACGCACGCCTTCTGAAGGGAGCTTGACGAGAGCTCATTGCAGAGCTCATCCGCTGCGGAGCAAAAGAGGGAAGCCATCTGCGACCGTTGCGAGAGACCGATGTCCACCGTTGCGGGCTGCTGCACGCTCGCAACCCTCGTGCCGGTCGATGTGCTGGCGTCCCATCTGAGCAGGCCCGACTCTTTGAGCGTCTCGCGCCAGGCAGCGCGGCACGCTGCCATCGCCTTCTCCTCGGCAGCCTCGAGTGCCATTTCCACGCCACGCGCTTGCACAGCGATGACACATGCCTCGACCTCGCGCATCTTCTGCAGGATTGCGAGACGCATTGCATCCACGGAGACCGTCACAGTGGCGGGCGGTGGAGCTTTCGGGCTTGGCATGACTTGAGCTCCAAGCTCGCGGGCATGGCTGGCTGCAAGACTTGCGGCAAGGATCTCGTCAAAGCTGTCCGACTTGATTTCCCAACCGGGATGCTCAAACAACCACGTGCCCAGCTCTCGCCTCCGCGGCGCGCGATCGCCCCAGAGCAACTCGCCCGTGGTTGAGTTCTCGACGACAACGTGCTCGTCTAGGCATGCCATGAGAACTCTGCGTCCCGTCGGCGTGCCGTGAGCCCTCTGGTACTCCATCCCATCCATTTACTCTTGAACGAAATCGATGCATGAATACGGAAATACGAAAAACGGACATGCATGTAACCTTTGAGCGACACCGACTCAATTATGGGCTGCGGACAGAATTGGGCTCGCCCCCGCGCGCCGTCCCGCGGGCGACTCAGCGCCGTCCCGGTTTGTGTGAGCGGTGATCTGCTAACACGTGGCTTTGGCGAGATTGCCGTCTTCTTTGACTTCTTTCATGGCGACCGATGGAGTTGCGCCTGATCCGACCTTGGCAGCCGACAACGCTGCGGCCGCAGCTGCCGCATCCGATATCGTTGCTGAGTCCACATCTGGTGCCGAAGCCAACGTTGCCACTGCTGCTGCTGATTCCACATCTGGCGCCGAAGCCAGCGTTGCCACTACTGCCGCCGCCGCCGCTGGCATCCCGTCCACACCGGTGCCCAGCATGCCAGCAGTTCCTATCATGCCAACAGTACCGAGCATCCCAGCACCACCTTCCTCCGCAGCCTACGATCCGACGCTGCTGCTCACGGTGATCTTGTCGCTACTCATCCCCGTGCTCTACCTCTTCCGCAGCAGCAAGAAGAGCAGCTCTCGCAAGCTCGTGATCTTTGGGCCGGTCGGCGGCGGCAAGTCTGCCATCTACCACCGCTTACGCTTCGGGCGGGTCGTGCCGACGGTCTCGTCAATGACCGTGACGAGTGCGACCTTTGTGCCCAACGGCCTGGAGGGAAAGCCGATGCACATCGTTGACGTGCCCGGCAGCGGTCGGCTTCGCGCGCAGCTGCTCGAGCAAGTGAGCGACGCGTCGGCTCTGCTGTGCGTGCTCGACGGCACGCAGCTCAGCGCGCAGGCGCGCGAGGCGGCAGGCATCCTCTTCGAGGTTCTATCGCATGAACCCGTCGCACGGCGCAAGCTGCCCCTGCTCGTCGCGGTGAACAAGGTCGACTCGCCTGGCGCCGCCACGCCGACCGCTGCGCGCAAGGCGATCGAACAGGAGGTGCAGCGCGTGCGCCTCGCGCGCACTACCCTGAGCGACACCTCCGGCCGCGACAAGAAGTTAAGTGGCATCGCAGAGGATGATGGGCGGCCCTTTTCATTTGACCATCTCGAGACTAACACCGTCGTTTTCGCCGCCATCTCGGCCACCAAGCCCGAGCTCAGCGCCGTGCACAGTCTGCTCAAGAGGCTGGGCTAAAGGAGACGTGCCGCGCCTCATCGTGAGCGCACAGTGGCTGGCGAGTGGGATGAGGTGCGCCGGGTCCCCTTAGATCGCCGCATGAAGGCTCATCCGGCATTGCCCTTTGCCGTGTGCGCGTGGTAGATCGTGTCGTGAACTGTGTATGTGTGCGGCCCGTTGCCGCTCCGCCCCGCCCCGGTGAGCAGGGACCAGGGTGCAGGGGAACAATGAAGCTCTTGCTATTCCGCGGCTACGGCTATACGAGTTCGTTACCCTCACGCCCTCATCCAACATTATATCATTTTGCGGATGCGGCGTCACCTCCTGACGATCGGGTCGCTTCCGTCGAGCGCCGCATTGAAATCAGCAGCTGCAGCCAGCACCATGTGCGGGCTGCCACTCTGATTGGGCGTGACGACGAGCGCTGCTAGAGGCTTGCCATCCGCACTAGTCGGCTCCGGATCCACGCCCAGGAAGCTCTCGGAAATGTAGCTGCACTTCGGCCAAACGAGCCAACCGCGAACCGCCGCGATCGCAAATGCCGCGCGTGCCAACTGGGCACCGATGCCTCGTCCGCGATGAGCCCGCGGTACATATGTCTCAAAGATGCACATGACGATCGCCACTTTGGGCTCGTTATCACTCTGCGGTAAACCTCCATGCAGTTCTGCAAGAATGTTGAGGATGATCTCGTAATCGAGATGCGCACCGTCGACTTCGTCGAGCAGCAGGCTTCCTGAAATGGCCAAACGTGACGGCACACAGCCTCGATATCTATGCATGCGCCCAGTTGAACCGCGCAACTCGAACGGTGGTGCTGGGTTGCCCATCCTGAATTCATGTTGCACGCCGGCCAGCTCTGGCTGCTGCGCCTCAATAGCAGCCAAAGCATCTGCGACACCATCGATTGATGGCACGTCCGCTCGTCGACGCTTTCGGGACGGTCGGTTCAACACCGCGTCTGGGACGAAATGTCGCATAAATATGATCACGCGCGTGAATTCCCCTTCTGAATGAAACGAGCGTTGTGAACGTGAGCGTCGACCCCGCGCGACAAATTACGGATTCTGATGAAGCACCGCGTGGAATTTGCGGACTGCACGGCCATGTTGGCCGCGCGTAAGCTCCGAGTGCCGCTGCTTCGGCACCAGGCGCCTGTTCTCCGGCAAGCCCGTCTCTCGCTTGTCGTGTCCAGCGCAACTTCGAGCGAGAAGCAGCTCTCCATGCCGCATCCGCAAGATGATGTTCCGCCGCTACCACCTGTTTCAACCCTCCTGAGTGACGCACGAATTACTGCGGCCGCCGGCTACAATCGTTGGCAGCAGCTTTTCCCCGCCTGCTTTGCGGGGACGGCGCTTGGCACGTACTTTGCCGTGCCCGGAGTTTTGGGGCCGCATATCTGCCGGGCTCAGGGTGTGGTGGCCGCTGCGGCGAGCGACTTCTCCATGGGTTCGGTCGTGCCCATGGCGGCGCTCATGTCCCTCGTGGCTGGAGTCTTGGCGGCGACGCTCGCCAACTACTCGGCCGGCTTCGGCGTGCGCCGCGTCGCGCTCGCCGGCTCGGTCTTCTTCCCAGCAGGCATCTACTTTCTCCCTGCGGTCGCAGTGCAGGCCAACGCGCTGACGGCGTACTCGCTCACGACGGTTGCGGTGGGTGGCTTCGGCTTCTACTGCATCTACCCGCAGATCCCGCCCCTCCTGAGCACGCGCTGGTTCCCCGACAAGCCCGGCCTCGCCGTCTCCATTTACTTCACCGGGTTCGGCTCTGGCGTCATCGTGGCATCCAAGGTAATGCAGGCTCTCCTCGCGCACTTTCGGCGCGCTCCCGAGCGGATTGGCGGTCTGGACGAGGTGCCGCTGACCCTCGGCACCCACGGCGAGCGCCTTGCGGCCGTGCCGCTCGCTCTGGGCGCCGACGCCGACGCCGCCGCCGCCGGCAGCGCAGCCGAGGTCGTCACGCGTACGGTTGAGGTCGTGTTAGCGACGCAACGCGATCTTGTGGCGAGTGGCTTCAAGGGGCTCGAGGAGGGCGTGTACGTGGTGGGCACGGGGAGCAACGGCGTGTGTGAGACGATGGTGGGCATGGGCTGCCTCACTTTCACGATGCTCCATGTGGCGGGCTGGAGCTATCGGCTACCGCACGCGACCGACGCCGCAGAGTATCAGGCGACCGCTAAGGCTCAGCTTGCAGTGGCGAAGCGCAAGGCGTCCGACCTTCGTTACGAAACACTCGCGATGGCGGCCCAAGCGGACGCGACGCCTGCCACCGCCGCGGCGGCGGTGCCACAGCTGACCGCGGATGGTCGTCCGATGCTCGACGGATACTCGTTGGCAGAGGCTCACCGCACCCCTCACATGTACCTGCTATGGGCCTCGACCGGCGCACTGGGGATCACCGGGCTGCCCTTTTTGCTCTCCGGCCAGTTTATGATCAACGACATCTTTGGTGGCTCGGCGCTGCCCTCGGCCGTCATCGGTGCCACCGCCGTAGCCTTCCCCGCCATGGTCGGCACCGCCAACATGGTAGGGCGTGGTGTGTGGGGTCCCGTGTCTGACCGCCTCGGGCGCGGAACCACCTATGGCCTCTTCGGCCTTCTCTCGGTTCCATCGCTACTGCTGCTGCCCACGGCGACGGGTATGGTCGCGACTGCGCCCGAATCGGCGCTACTCGCATTCAAGGCTGCTTCGCTCATGACGGTCGGCGTCTTCGCCGGTGGACCTGTGCTCCTCGCGCCGGCGACCACCGACCTCTTCGGTCCACGTGACGCGCAGGCTATCTACGGGCGCCTCTGGATGATGCTGCCGGCGGCCAACTTTTTTGGTGCGTCGCTCGTGTCCAAGGTTCGTGAGTTCTCGTATGCAAAGCACGCGCTCGCCATCGCTGGACAGTGTGACGAGGCGACCTTTCATGCAACCTTTGGCGCCGGGCGCGCCGAGGCCGCCACGCTCATCGCAAGCAAGACTGTGACGCTGCCTCTGCTGCTCCCGATTGCACCCGAGGGCACGATCGACCCAAGTCCACTGCTCTACGACGACGCCTTTTACACGCTCGCTGGCTTCAGCACGCTTGCCTTCCTGTGCAATGTGGCCGCCTTCCGCATTCCCATCAAGGCGCGAAGGGCTGGACAAGAGATCTGAGACGCGGAGGCGCAGGCGGGCGGGGAGGGCCGCGGTCAGAGGACAAGTGGAACGCGACACAACTCCGAACTCGAATCCGATCGGATGGCCCGCCGACCGCATGGCGTTGCGCCAGGGGGTCTCGTGGTGGGTAGGAAATACTCCGGTACGGAGGTGTCACATAGGCATAGTTTCGATGCACATGTTAGATTGATACCGACAACTCTGCTGACAATTCACAGCCACACAATCTATAAATCTAACAAGTATATCGATGCACAATTTGCGCGTATGATGCTGAAATTGCTGATCGATCGTGCACGGCCTCGCTGTCAGCCACGGCGCAAAATGAACGACGGATTGCCCGGATCCCGCAGTATAGTAGGACCCCGCCGCTCCTCGTCGTGATAGGTCAAATTTTGGTCGATGGGCAGCTCGGTATTGGCACCAGGAATGTGATAGGATACAAATGGCGTGTTTGATCGGACAAGCCTCGAGCCACTTTGCAAACGTGGCCTCTTCTGGATGGGCGCGCGGACAGTGGATATGGTGGTCCCAGTAAACGACAACGGCGTGTGCCGGCGCGAGTCCGATTCTAGCGCCCGCAGTGGTAGGATTCCCGTGAGCTGGCAGATCTCGGCCGCGGAGGCGGCGGCCGCTGCTGCTGCTGCTGCCAGTGCAGCGGCCGTGACGGGCACGTGCGATCTCACCGTGTCCTCCTCCTTCTCGTCCTCCGCCTCGCGCGCCAGCGACGGCGCCTCCGCTTCCGCCACTTGCCCGGTTGCAACCATCCTCCCGAGGCTATAGAGCTTCCCTCGTGCGGACTTCCTTACCGAGCCGAAACCCAAACCCTAGTCTAACCTCCTGCCCTGTGTGTGGAGAGTGCTTTCCGGGTTTTCACAGCGCGTGATAATACTTCACGATCCGGATGGCCGCTCTTCCCTATCGCTCGGCGATCGAGGACTCGACCTTCTCTCCTGAGATCAAGGCGAAGGTTGCCGCCTGGCATGTGCGAGGTGCCGAACTGATAGCGCAGCTAGATGCGCTTCTCTCTCGGCGGCAGGGCGTGGATGTTAACTTTGAGCGGGCAGATACAAGGTTGGCTGAGGCGCGTGCCATCCTTGCGGCACTGCGAGCGGCGCTGGACGAGGTTGTGGATTTCCGCGATCCTCTTGGTGCGTCCGTGCGGTACGCTCAGGCGAAGCTGCGACCAAGTGCGGCTGCGGAGGCGGTGCGCGATCTGAAGGAGACCGAGATAGCAGCGATCCGTGCGCTCAAATACAATCCGCCGACCAATGTTCGGAGCGTGGTATGCTGCGCATGCTCGCTGCTGCGTCTTGCGAGCAGTCAGCGCACAGAGCCCTCCGACTCCGCCTCACCGCTACTCGCCACTTGGGAGGAGGCGCAGGCATTGCTCGCGAGCCCCGAGCTGCGTACGGCGCTGCGCAGCTTCGACCCAAAACGCCTCCACAGCGGCACAGGCCCAGCCGTCGCCGCCGCAGTCCGCAACGCATTGGCGACGCTACCACGGGCCTCGAGCACGCGGCAGGCCAGCGTGAGAGCGGCAGCTCATGGGCACATGGCGATGCGGATGGCGGCAGGTTCGGCATCCACTGTGCTACAGCTCACCAGCTTGCAGGCGGCGGTTCGCAGCGGTGGCGCCGCCATCGGCGCGCTCTTTCTCTGGTGCGCACGCGTTTTGAGCGAGTCGCAAGCACTGAAGGAGGCCGAGACCCTTGAGCAGGCCCAGCAGGCTGAGGAGAACGGACTGGCGGATGCGCTGGCGCGCGCGAAGAAGCATCTGGATGCCTTCGAAGAGCAGCTGCGACGGCAGCGCGAGGGCCCGTGCGATGGTCATGTTTGTGAATGAAATTGTTACTCGAAACAGTCTCGAACTCCGGCGCCACGGCGCGGCGCGCGTGCCCCCTGTGGGGAAAACGGTGTGGGATTTCGCCTTCGTCATCATCGAAAAACAGTCCGCGGGACGATGGACGTGAAGACGCTCGCGACCCAGTGGCAAAGGCAGCTCGCGGGCTTCGGCAAGCAGGCCTTGCTAAAAGTGAGCGACGCAATAGAGCTCCTTAAGGACCCGTCTCCCGAGGAATTGCAGGCGCTCTCAGAAGCTGCTGCCAAGCCCAGTGCACAGGAAATTCCATCGACGAGCGCAGGCATTTTCTCCTTTTCCATTCTGGTGCTCACGCTCGTGGTTGGCCTGATTGTTGCCTCGCTCACGCTGCTGTCGCAGAGGAAGCCATCTGCTGAAGCCACAGCCAGTGCGACCACGAATTCTGGGGCCACTTCGGCCGCGCGGCCTGTGGAGAGCTATGCTCTCCCGCTACCTCCGAGCGCGCTGCCACCGCCGCCGAGCGCACCATTGGGAGCAACGATGATGATGGAGCCTACCAAAAAGGCCGTCGGCACGCGCGAGAGCAATGTGCCGAAATCTGAAGACTTTGAGATCGTCCCGAAGCCTAAGTGGCATGAGCAACCGTTCCGATGAGACACGCACTCGTGTGCATCTCGCAGGCTGCCGCGGGGGGACGAGATTGGACAGGCGCGCTCTGGATCCGAGCACTCTGGACTTGTGTAACATTGTCGAACAGGTTTCCGCCTGGTTTCCGCTAGGCTCAACGCTTTGATAGCGGGAGCTCGCATGGTGGGCCGCCGCCCGGGTATCGCGTCGTGAAATCGAGTCGTGAATTCGTAGATGCTGTAGAAAGTTACAATGACATGAGCATGCAATTATTGTAGCACTAAGCGTCTTCGACAGCCCGGCGCGGGCCTCAGCGACAGGACCCGGAATACGATGGGTAGCCCCGAGCGGTTGTTTCGCCGCGTGTCGCGCCAATCGTGTCGCTCCCATTTGATGTGATGGCGCGCGGTGACTTCTGCGTGGGCGCGCCCCTCTCCGCAGCCTGAGCCGAGGCCGCATTCTTGCAGGTCGTCGTAGTAGACGAAGCTACCAGGTACGACCAGACAATTGGCGAGCAGGAACTCCCACGGACCGATGGTCGACGAGTACCAGTCTCCGTCAAAGTCGACGAGGAAGGCTGGCTTCATGCGCCGGAGCATCTCCGGCGGCAGCCTGGGGAGGCTCTCATTGTAGAAGCCCGAAATGAAGTGCGTGCGATCCCACGGGTGGCCGATGATCCGACGTAGCTCGCGGTGCAAATCATCAAGGCTGCTCACGCTCGCGACCTCCTCGCGGAAGCGTTGCATTGCATTTAGCTGTCCCGGCGCCACCTCCCTGTGGCCACGTTGTCGGATGCGCTGCTCTTCTGGATCGCTCGTGTTCGGATCGACGTCTGGCATGCCTTTGAAGCTGTCGAATCCCCAGAGCTGGCCGAATTTGATGGCCCGCTTTGCAAACTCGTCCACCCAGGCGCGAAGGCCTCCACCCGTGAACACGCCAAACTCGAAGATGTCGCCGTGCGGAGAGGCGTTGTTGCGGAGCTCTGGGTGCGTCTCGAGCATCAGCGCTACGGCTCTCATGCGTGGCACCTGTCCGAAAAGGAGTTTGGCTGGCATCGCTACGATCCACACGACGAACACAAAGAGAGCTTTCATTGTCACGCCGATGAATTCGAACGCTAAAGAACTATGCATGCACGCGTCGGACGTATGAATACGGCCGTGTGAGTATCCATCGCGAGTTGGCGGGCGGTCGCGCCGTGGGACTTTGAAGTTGAGTGACGAAGCCAGGTGGCCTCCGCGATCTCCGCCGCAACGATCGAGAGGTTCATGTTTGCTGACGATGGCTTGTGGGCGCCCTGGGTAATGGCGGTGATGTGGTCGTTCGCGTATCTGGCTGCGTCGCGGTCGTGGGGCCTGCCTCGCGTCTTCGGCAGAACCGTGGTCGGCGGCATGGAAATGTGGCGAAATGCCTGGTCCATGCCGACGCAATTTGTGATTCTTCCAGTAGCCTTCGCCTGCCGCGGCGAAGTCGCAGATCACCTCTTCATGTACGTCTTCGCGCTGTACATGGTGCTCGACCTCTTCCTGGCTGGCCACCTCGATTTCATCTTCAAAGTTCACCACGGTGCCTGCCTCCTTGGCCACTCCCTTGTGGTGTTCGCACTTCCAGCTGAGGCGTTCACCGTCTACTTTTCGGGAGTGGTGGCGCTCGAGATCGGCAGCGGCGCGATGAACATGTGGGTGCTCGCCGGACAAAAGGCGCGCTGGGCCAACGCGCTCTACGCCGTGGTCATGACTGCGTCCAACGCCGCCGCTGCCTATGTGGCGTGGCAATGGTCGCAGTTGGACATCAAGATCTTGCCCAAGGCGATCTGCCTCGCCGTCGCTGCGGCCCTCATCGTGCTGCGGCAGCAGGCGTGCCACGAGAATGTGCGCATCGGTGCGCCACGGCACTTGCTGCGCATGGTCAAGCAGCGCTGGAGCAAGGTCTACTTAACTCCCAAGTACGTGGCGGCATCATTCGTCACGTTTGGCGTGCCGCTCATCCTGCTCGAGACCATCAGTAAGGACGTCGGCGTGACGCTCTTGGTCTTCTTTGGCTTGCTCTCGTGCTTCGGCCGGGTCGTGGGCCGCACCTCGAGGAAGAAGTGGAAGGCAGCAGCGAGCCTATGGCCTTCGAAACTGCCCCTTCCACTGATCCTCGAGCGCAGCTACCTGATCAACCGCCACCGTCTTAAGCTTCAGAGATTCACCATCAAGGCGGAACGTCCCAAGGCGGTCTGCATCCTCGTGCACGGCTACGGCCAGTCGGCGCACTTTGAGTTCCTGTGCGCCACCTACCCGGGCGGGCCCCACTCCATCTGGGACGATTCGATCCTACAGCACCTCGCCGACGCCGGCATCTCTTGCTACAGTATGGACCTTCAGGGCCACGGCGAGAGCGAGGGGGCGCGCGACCTGCGCGGCTACTTTGAGGACTTTGACGATCTGGCGTACGATTTACTGCAGCTCCACGGGGTGGTGCGCGACGAGACGGGTGGTGAGCTGCCCATCTATTGGCTCGGCTGCTCCATGGGAAGCGCCGTTGCATGCCGCGCCACCCAGCTAGACGCACACAGCGGCGTGGCGGGGATGGTCATGCTAGCTCCGATGATCTCGCTCGAGAAGGTGGCGCAAAAGTCGGTGCTCGGCCCGATCAAGAATAAGCACCTGGCGCCCATCGGCGGTCTCCTCTCCTTCCTGGTGCCTACCCTGCCTCTCGTCGCCAAATCTGAATCGGTCCTCGCACAACAAATCGATAAGGAGTTCCGCAACGACACCACCAACTACACCGGCTCGGTACGTGTGCGCGTCGCCAACCACTTCAACAACGCCTGCAACGCGTTCATTTCACCGACGGGGCCGAGACGGCTCGAGCGTGTGACCTGCCCGGCAATGCTCATCATCCATGCGAATGGGGACACGATGACGGAGCCCAACGGCTCTGTCCAGCTCTTCGAGCGCGCCTCGTGTGCGCGCAAGACGCTCATCCTGATCTCGGGGCCCGACGGCAGTGCTGGCGCCATCAAATTGTATGCCAACGGAAAGAGGAAGGACGGGCTGCCTAAGGGCCTGCCGGGCATGGCGGCCCTCCGTGGCCTCAACATGTGGCATTCGATCACCACCGAGCCCGGCTGCGAGAAGGTCTCGGCCGCGGTCGCAGAGTGGATTTGCAAGGAGGCAGGCGATCTCCACAAAACGTCCGGCGTCGTGCCACCGGAGCCGTCGCCGCAGCGCCGCTCAACCGTTTCACCGACGAGGCAGCGTTACGTGGCCCGGAGCGCCGCCAAGGCGTGAACGGTGGAGAGCATCGCCGCATGGGCTGGTACAAGTGTGAAGTGAACTCACTTCGGGGTTCAGCTGTTAGAAGCATAGTACCTTGTGTACTCACCTCAGGCGCGAAGCGCGGGTTCGAGTTAATTTTGGGCGCGGCAGGGATTAAAACCCGTACTACAACAGCGGAGTAACGAGGTGCGGGGAGTGTTGCACAGTGTTTAACGTCACACCCTCATCCGATCACGTCCAGGCTCCAGGGGCTCCAGCTCTCAGTCACGAAGCGCCGTCATTGCGTCATGCGGTCCTCATCGCCAAACAGCTGTATTCGGTACCTCTCTACCATCGTGGCAACCATCCCTCCATCGGGCCGCGGGAACCATCTAAATCTCTCCCATCAAGCGCCCCCCAGCCACGGCTCGAGGCCGGCGCCGCCGATGGCGCCGTGCAGCCCGAGCACGTCAAAGACCTCGTGGGCGCTCTCGGCCACGAGGAACTCCTCCTCGTACTCGCGTAGCAGCTCGCCTACCTGCTGGAGCAGCTCCTGCTCCTGCGAGCGCAGGCGCTCCTTCATTGGATCCACCCACGCCTCGGGCGCCTCAGCGGCGGCCTTAGCATCCGATGGACCCGGGACCGGCTTCAGGATGCCATGCAGCCGCTCGACGAGGCCGAAGAAGAGGATCACCGGCCGCGCCTCGAAGAAAGCAACGCCGCCGCTGGCGCCCGCGCTCAGCCCACCGCCGGCTGAATTGCGCTCGACGGGCGTCGTCGCGGCCGCCGACGCCCCGCCGTCGGCGCCGCTGGCCGCGCCGACGCCGGGGCTGCCGACAGAGACAGGCAGCACGACGGGCGAGGGGTCTAAGGGCGAGCGCGAGGCGCCCAAGCCGGGGCTGCGCGAGGGGCGCACACCCGGCGGCGACGCGGGGCCCGCGAGCGAAAACTTTTCGCGGGAGTGGCCGGCGAGTCGCCAACTTGCGACGGCACGCCGCAGCATGGGCATGCGCGCCGCACGCCACTCGGCGGGTGAATGGACCAGCAGCGAGAGGACGAAGTAGTAGAGAGGGGAGTCGGTGCCCAGCCGATCCGTGGTGAGCGTGCCGCCGCCAGCGGCGGCCGCGGCCGCGGCGGCCGCGGCGGCGCTCGTGGCGGCGTCCACATCGGTCGCGTCCTGCGCGCACGAGGAGACGTAGGAGGCGAGTGCTCGCTGGAACGAGCGGCGCTGCGGCGAGGCGCGCGCATCGAGCAGGTACGCGGCCATCTGTACGAGGTACGGGAGCAGCTTGAGATTCGACTCGCGCCCCCCGCCCTTTGAATAGTTCGAAAAGGATTCTTCGAGACCGAAGCGGAGCAGAAGGAGCTTGAGGTCGTGGCAGAGCAGCCGGCAGCGCGGCCCGTCGACGCGCCCCAGATGCGACACGCTGGCCCACCACTGCTCCACGTGGATCGCGTACGTCTCCTCCGAGACCGTGCTCGTGTGCAGCGGCAGCAGGTTGTTGCACTTGGTCTGCGAGTTGCGCAGCGTCGCCCCCTCCCATTCCTCCTTGGGGTTCTTGAGCGCGCGTTCGGCGCGAGTCGCGTCGCGATGGCACGAGAAATGGATCAGGTTGAAGTGAGAGACGGTCGTGTAGCACATCTCGGTCGCCGCCGCGCCGCCGCCGACCGCACGGGCCGCGCCGCCGCTGCCCGGCCCACCGCTCGCCGGCCCGCTGCCCGGTGCGCTGCCAATGCCACTGCCCGGACCACCAGCGAGAGGCGACAGATGCGCTGCCGCCGCCGCCGCGGCGGTGCCGGCGCCACCGCTGCCGCTGGCGCTCACAGCTGCGAGGATGGGTACTCGCTTGCAAAATGTGTAGCAGCCGAGAATGTCGCCTGGCCGGTACGCCTCCCCCTCGCCGCACACGACGCAGACGTGCCCTTGCTCCTCCTTGAGTTCCTCAAGCAGCGTCGGCGCCGCTTGGCTCACGATGACCTTGTTGCCCGCGCCCGTGTCCATCCCCATACTCTTGAGCATGCGTTGGCGCTTGTCGAGCGCCGCCTTGCGCTTCGATTCGGTCGTCTCGCGACGCAACTGGTCCACATCCGCGGCGGCGCGCTCCCGCAAGGCCTCGAGGAGTGACTCAGCGAGCGTGCCGATGGCCTTGGACGCGGAGGACGACTGGCGCTCAAGGGCGTGCAGCCGCGTCATGACGCCATCGGTCGTCAGCAGCAGCGTCTGCACGGCATCGTGCCCCTGCGCGAGCCCGCCGAGCAGCTGAAGCACGTACGGGAGCGCCGGGCGTGCGAGTGCGGCTGCCCACAGCTGCGAGCCCGTGTCCATGTTCGAGGGCAGACGCGAGACCAAGTAGGCGGCGGCCGTCGAGGCAAGGTTGGCGCCGGTGGCGTGCAGGCGGTGCTCGAGCACCGCGCGCTTGATGCGCTGCGCGAGGGGCGAGGCGGCCGCCCCTTTGAACGACGAGAGCGTCGCCACGAGGCACTCGAGCCCGAACGTATGTGCAGCGTCCTGGTGGAGGCTCTCGTCATACGCGTCGAAGGCGGCGTATGGGGCGAGCGCCCCCAGCAACTGTGCCATGAGCGGCCGCTCGCCACGTGTCACGAGCGGCAGTAGCTGGGTGAGCGCCTTGACGAGCGGCTTCTGCGCACGCACCGTCGGGCTATGGAGGCTCGCGAGGAGCGCGCCGAGGTAGCTCGACCACTCGGAGAGCAGCGGCGCACTCATCGCTCCCTCCGCGTCCTCCATCGCCGCGTCCTCCGCGTCCGTCGGCGCGCCCACCGCGCCCGGTGCGCCGATGCTCGCGCTCACGTCCATGGCCTCGGGCGGCGGGGGCAGCGGCGGGAGCGTCGTCTTGAGCTCGTCGTCGAGCAGCGCCTCAATGGTAAGCGCAATCCGCTCAGCGACCGGTGCGAGAGTCTCCTCCGCAAGCGCCTCCGGCAGACGCCGGAGCAGCGCCTGAGCCGCGGCGAGGCCGAACATGCGCGTGCGGTTGGCCTTGATCATGCAGCAGTGCTGGAGTAGTTTGAGAAGCAGCGCGGCGCACTCGCGCATGCGCAGCAGCGGCCTCGAGCGCTCAAGGATGTCGAGCATCACCTCGAGCCCTCCTTCCTCGCCCACGACCGCCGCGATCGCATATTCGGCCTCAGGGTCCATCTTCTCGCCCGAGGCCTCGTCGAGGCTCTCGACGATCGGCTCGGTCGCCTCGCCATCAAGGCCCTGCAGCCGGTACACGACGACCATCGGGCTGCCCGCGCCGCCCTCGCCGTAGCCCTGCCCCTGCGCCGAGCGCGCCCACACCTGCTCGTACACATCGCTCACCGGCAGGTCGAGCTTGACGATCTTGCCCGCCACGAGGAGCTCCATGCCATTGTCGTCCTCGATGAGGCCGCCCAGGTCGAGGTCGCGGCAGATCTTGTTCTTCACGTCGCGCATGAGCGGCCCGACCTGCTTGGACGAGTACGGATTCTTGACCATCGAGCCGCGAATGAACTCCTCTTGCGTGTGCGTCTTGTTGAGCATCAGCTGGTACTCGGGCTCGGGGCGCTCAGGGCACACGATGGAGCACAGCTGCTCGAAGAGGAAGATGAGGGAGCGCCCGTCCGAGGCGCGGCCTTCGGCGTGCCGGCGCATCGACGCGACGCACGCCGACAGGAAGCGCCGTCGGTCGGGCTCCGACCCCTCGTGTAGCGCCGTCAGTAGCGGCTGCAGGCGCGAGCAGCACTCGGCCGTGATCGACGTCTTCTGCATCACGAGGCCGCGCACGCACAGCAGCGCGTGCAGGAGCGTGGGCATGCGCTCCTCGCGCCGGAAGCGCGCCATCGCGGTCGTCGGCTCGAGGAGGGACTGGAGCAAGCTCACGAGCACCTTGAGCATCGATCCGTGCGCCATGTCGACCATGGACGTCACCTCCGCGTCGCGCAGCCGCTGCGCCTCGGCACCGATGAGCGTGCACAGCGTGCCGAGCAGCCCGCGCGCCACTAAGTAGAGCCGGCGCCCCTCCGAGGCCATCAGGTGGCGAAGGAGCTCGAAGTACTCCGCAGCGCAACGTGGCATGGCGACGGCCTGTGGGAGCATGGCCACCAGCAGGTCGAGGAAGCGGATGGCGCGGCCCGGCGGGTGGTCCGCGAGGCCGGTGAGCAGCGCGGCGGCTTCCTCGCGCAGCGCGTGGCTCGCCTCGCACAGCAGCAGCTGGCAAAGCCACGAGCAGTCTCCGAGCGCCTCACCGGTGGCGCGCGGTAGGCTCACCACGCACGCCCTCGCGTGCCAATGGCGCCCGCAGCGCAGGACCAATCGCCTCAGCTGTGCTGTCATCGCGACGGCGCCCCCCTCGTCCTCCTCCATGGGCACCACACCCTTGTCGGCAGAGGCCGCCGCCTCGCCACCCGGCGCGCCGACGCGCCGCTGCCAGCGCTCAAACTCACTCCTGGCTTCCGCCTGCCAGCGATCGAAGCGCACCGTCGAGCCGTCGTCGGCCAGCCGCACGACGAGGGGCGGCGCCGAGGCGGCCGTGGCGCCCGAGCTCGCTGCGACGGTGGGCGCACCAGCTGCGCCGATGCCGTCGTACGGTGGTGTGGCGGCCGCGACCGCGTGCGCGGCAGAGAACGCTTCCCATGCGGCCAAAGCGGCCTGATGGGCCGCCGCAGCAGGTGAGGCAGCGGCCGCCCCGCTGCCACCTCCACTGGCGCCGAGCAACGCCGCGAATGAGCTCGAGTAGAGCCCGCTACCACCGAGCCCACGGAGCAAGCCCGCTGAGCCAATGCGTGGGCCGCCCGGGGCGCTCGGTCGGCCTCGACTGTAGCCGCCGCCGTCAAAGGAGGGGGCGGGCACTCGGCCGTCGCCGCGCAGCGACGGCGGGAGGACGCCCAGCAGGGCGGAGTTCGTCCCAGTGCTAAGGAGGTCGACGCCCGACGCGCCGCCGCTGAGGCGCTCGAGCGCGCTGTATTGAGCGGCGAGCGCCGCCGCGGCCGCCGAGCTGCGCAAGTGGGGTGGGAGATCGGAGAGGCCTGAGGAGTCACGTCCACCGGCGGCGCTGGGGGGTCGATCGGCGGCGGCGGCGGCGGCGGCGACGGCGGCGGCAGCAGCGGTGGCAGCGGCGGCAGCGGTGGGCGAAGGCGTGGCGCTTGGGCACGTGAGTCGACTGACGGCACGGAGGAGCGGTAACAGCAGCCGCTCGCACACGAGGCTCGAGTGCAGGTGTGCCATGCCGCGGAAGAAGACCTTGAAAAGGAACTGAAGCCGGTAGGGCCACAGGCTGTCCTGCAGGCTGCACATCTCGGTGAGCAAGTACACCTCTGCTTGGAAGAGGGTCTCGTGGGGAAGGTGGCGGTAGTGCGCGAGTGCGAGTTCCAACCGAGCAGCGAGCTTTGCGGTGAGCGCTCGGTTGGCGGCGTTCGAATCCTCGCAGAGCATGCAGAGCAGGCGCGCGGAGGACGTCTGCAGGCGCGCAGGAACATTGTACATGTGCTCTTCGAAGAGCTCGGCAGTGAGCTCGCGGTCCACCAGGTGCTCACGCACCCACCGGTGCGCGCCGCCCACGCTCTCGAGGAGTATCAGGCAGTTCATCACGTAGGACGCTGCGCAATCGTACCGCCGGTTGACTACCAACGAGGACGCCGAGGACGCCACTGCCAGCGTGCCATCGGGCGCCGCCGCCTCGCCGCCGCTCGCGGCTAGCGCGGCGCTTGGCAGCGGACCGGCGGCGTTGGACTGCAGGTAGCGAAGCAGCTCGGTGCGCGCGGCCTGCAGCACCTGAGAAGACTGGGAGAGCGCTTCGTTCACCCTCTTGGCCTCGCGGGCATAGAGCAAGGCTAGGATGGTGATCTTGCGATGAATGCGCAACGTGGCGGCGCCCGGCATCGACGCGAGCAGTGCCTCCGTCGGGTCGGGGATGCCGGCCGCACCTACGCCGGCGCTGCTGCGCAGGCCAGCGGGCAGCTCCGCCACATGGCTCCCGGCGCTCCAAGGCCGCCACCAAGCCCAATGCTGGGCATGCCGATGCCGCTACAGCCGGCCGCGTGGGCGCCGGCGCCCGCTGCGCCGAACAGCTGCAGGACCGCATCGGCGGGATGTCCGAGGAGGCTCTCGAGAGGCCGCTTGAGAGTCGCAAGCTGCGAGTGACGCTTGTTGGCATTCTGCAGCTCGGTGTCGATGAGAGCGAGGAGCTTCTCGCGCTCGGCCTCGTTGGAGATGCGCTCGACGACGTACGAGGGCTTCACCACGAGCGTGAAATCGAAGCGCGCATGCTTGCAGAAGCCACACTCGTTACACAGGAACGCGTCGAGCTTCTCGTAGTTGATGTTGCGGCAGTGGCGGCACTGGTAGGCGTTGTCGCCACAGTGCTTGCAGATGCCATGCTTGTCGGTCACCGAGCGGCTGCAGCGTGGGCACTGCAGCTTCTCCGCGGCTGCGCTGCTCTCGTGGAAGGCGGCGTACTCGATGAGCAGATTGGTCGCGACCACCGGAATGGTGAAGTCGAAGCGTATCTCCGCCTGCGCAGGCTGTACCGCGAGAGTCTTGACGCGCTTCCACAGCTCTGACTTGTTCTTGAGCTCGCCCACGTCGGCCACGGGCTTGTTGTTGCAGTACAAGTGGATCGTCGAGACCATCTGGGTGCGCCGACTGTCGGTGATGCGCAGCACACCCGAGTGGATGGTGTTCGAGCCTGCGAACTTGACGATTTGGCACGAGTCGGTGAACTTGGTCTCGGCCTTGAGGGCCTCGAGCTTGAGCGACTGCGAGGGCAACTCGGGCTGCACGGTTGCATGCAGAGGCTCCGCTTCGAGGTAGTGGCCCTCGAGCTCGAGGATGGCGCCGAGGGCGTGGTACACGTGCGCGTTCGGGTGGCCGGTGAGCAGCTTGTCCTGCTGCTTCAGGTGAAGGATCAAGTCATCCAGCAGCTGGGTTGTCTGGGGCACGATCATCTCGGATGCGCTCATCATCGTGCCGAGCAGCGCCATGAGCTCGCGGCCGTTGGCACCGTACACAGGCAGTGCGCCCAGCGGCGCACGCAGCGCCGCACAGAGGCGCTCGCGCTCGGCAGGGCTCGCGTGGCTCCACAGATGATGCAGCGTGGCGCCCGCCTCGTGTCGGATGGCGGCCGAGCTCCCCTGTAGCATGAACCTGGTCACGAAGGCCTCGAGGGCGATGCTGTCGAGCAGCGTGCCGATTGGCATGGGGAGCGGCTCAGCCACCTCTGCAGGCGAGGCGCCCTCGGGCGGCGGCAGCACCTTCTCATCACGCAGCCCGAGCGCTACGAGCTTGAGTGTGCCGAGCAGCCCTTCGCCGCTGAGCAGGAAGAGGCAGCGAGTAAGCATGCACAGGGTACCATCGCGCGAGGACGACGAGCTTGCACAATAGCGAACCCAGTTGCGCGGCTGCGCGGTGGCCATCTCCTGCAGCCGCTGCAGCGACGAACACAGAGTCACCTGCTGCTCGTAAGGCAGGTGGAGCGGCTGCGGGGGCAGCTCCTCGGCCATGCTCACAGCAGAGGTGATGCTGCTGCCGGTCACCGTGGCCGTCGAGTCGGGCGTCGAGTCGGGCGCGGGCGGCTGGCAAAGGATCTGTCGGATGCGCTTGAGCTCGGCGTCCGCGAGACCGCGATCTCGTACCTCGAGGTAGCGCACCTTGCTCCCACACAGCTGCAGGAGGTGCTTCTTCGCCTGCTTGCGCGCAAAGCTCGTGGCCGTTGAGTGGATGACGTGGCAGAGCAGCACGAGCCACCTCGAGAGCAATTGCTCCCCCTCGCTCTCTGCGCTGCCCTCCATGGTGGCAGCGGCGGTGGCCGAGGCGGCGGCGGTGGCCGAGGCAGCGGTGGAGACCGAGGCAGCGGTGCCCGAGACGGCGGTGGCGGCACCGAAGGCGGCAGCGGGCGCAAATGGCACGGGTGCGGCGGCCGTTGGGGCGGCGGCGGGAGGGATGCGCCCGCCAGGTAGATGGAGACGCTGAGCGAGGCGCAAGATGGCATCGAGCGCGAGCCTGTGACACTCGACAAACGGGTCGACATGCGCCTTGGCATACTCGTCTGTGAAAAAGGGTGCGAGAGTGCGCATCTCGGGCGCCGTCTCCTTGACCGTGAGCAGGCCATTGCCGCTCCCGCCGCCCGCGCCGCCCGCGCCGATGCCATCGCCGCCCTCAACTGGCGCAAGTGCCTTGAAGGCATCGTACAGCCGCTGTGCACACGCGTAGAGCGCCTGTGGCAGCCCGCGCGCGCACAGGCAGGTGGCGAGGTCGCGTTGCAGCGAGCGCAGCTGCTCACGATGCATGGGCGCGTGTAATGAGTCGGGCTCAACGTCGTCGGCGGCCACGGGCGGCGCCGTGTGCGGCAAGCCGCCGTCGGCGGCCGCGGACGAGCCTGGACGTGCGAGCAGCAGACCGAGCAGGAGGAGGAGTGCCACGTGCACCTCGAGTGCCGCCGAGCGTTTCGGATTGCTGATCGCCGTCAGGAGGGGCGAGGCAGAAGAAGCGGCGGCAGGCATGGCGAGGGCAGGGGCGCCGCCGGGCGCGGTTGGGAGCGCCGTCTCGGGCGCGGTTGGGAGCGCCGTCTCGGGCGCGGTTGGGAGCGCCGTCTCGGGCGCGGTTGGGAGCGCCGGCGGCGGTGGCGGGAGCAGCTGGGCCAGGATGGCCTCTGCAAGCCGCCGCCAGCCGCCTGTCTGCACCTCGCGGTGCATCGCCAGCCGGTGGCACAGCTGCAGGTACGGCAGCGCCACCAGGCCGTCGAGGCTAGCTGCAAGGTCCAGCCCAGCCACAAGATTTTCGAAAAAGACAGATGCCAAGCGCACCGTCGGCGCGCGGGTGGCAGTCGCAGTCGCTGTCGCGGCGGTGGCGGCGGTGGTGCAGGCGATGGCGGCCTCGGCGGCGGCAGCGGAGTGCGCTGCGGCCGCCGGGGTGGCGCCCGAGGCGGCGGCAGCGGAGGAGGAGGAGGCGGTGGCGGCAGCGCACGCGGCCGCCTCCGAGTTGCCGAGGGACATGGAGATAGCCATTGCAAGCATCACATCCTCCTCCTCCTCAGAGTCTGCTGCGCCAGGGATACCTCCATGGGCTGCTTGCTCGCCGGCGACTCCCGACGCGCCCCCGCCGCTCGCAGCGACGGCGGCGGGAGCGGCGCGGGCGGGGTATGCCAGCGCGGGAACGGCGGGCGCCTCCAGCGGCATCGTGATCTCGATGCGCACGAGCTCGTGGTCCGGCGTGTGAGGCGGCACATCGAGCTCGACGCCACTTTGGTAGCACGAGTCGCAGATGTCAAAGTCCTGGCAGACGTCGCAGTGCCAGCGTACGCCCACGATAGGGCATGTGCCGCACACGTCACAGCAGAACTGGACCTCTCTGACGCCGCCGGCCGATCGCGCCGCGCCGCTGAGCGCCGCCAAGCCGCCCGCCGCTCTGGCGCGCAGGCTGCTGACGCCCCCGTCGTCGGCAGTCTCATGATCGTCGAGCTCCATGTCGTCCTCCCGAGATCTCGAGATTGCGATCTCGAGCTCCATGTCGTCCTCCTCTGTCGCGGCGAGGGCGCTGCTTGGTATCCCAGCCGCGGCCCGAAGCGCCGCACTCAGGCCGCCGCTGCCGCCCAGACTCCCGCCGATGCCCGGACCCGTAACCGAGCGTGTTGGCGGTGGGGTCACGTGCCCGGTGGGGAGGGCGGACGCGTTGGCGCCGGCGGCACGGGCGCCGCTCCCGCATTCGTCGCCGCCCGTGCCGCTGCGGCTGCCGCGTGATGGGGCGGCGGACGCGAGGAGGAGCGCACCCGCGGTGGCGCTCGTGGTGAAGCGCACCGCCTCAGAGCTGTGCAGGAGCAAGTTGATGAGAAGGGAGAAATAGCTGCGGCTCGCCTCCTTAGCCACCTCGATCGGCTCCGAACCCGCAGGCGCACTGGCAAGCGCGAGGATGCTGTGCTGCTCGGCGCACGCGATCAGTACACGGACGAGCGACCGCGTGAGTGCGGTGAGCTTGCCGAGGCGCGCTGCCGAGCCCTGCAGCGCCCGGAAAGCGAGCACGAGCTGACTCAGCAGCTGCGGCTGTTCGTTGCGCACGAATTGGAAGACGTGCTCGGGGCAAGAGCGCACGAGCTTGTACACGGACTGGAGCACCTGTGCCAGCGTGCTCGAGGTGAGCGAGGGGGGCACATTCAAGGAGCCTCCCGGCGTGTCATCGCTCATGCTCTCGCCATCGGCACCGCTGGCTGCAGAGCCGATAGCGGCGGCAGCATGGCGCAGCACCGCCTCGTGCTTGAGGTGCAGGTAGCCTTGTCGATCTGGCAGCAGCCGGTGGAGCACCATCTTGGCCGGCAGCCTCAGCGACGCGGTCGCTGGGCCACCGGTGAGCACTGCAGGCAGCACGCGAAGCATCTCGGCCTGAAGCGGCGTCGGGGTGGACGTGCCGCTGCGCCGGCTGCGGCCGCGCTGGCCGCGGCGGGGGCGTTGGCGAGCTGATACAGGGACGACTCAAGGTCGCGGAGCGTCGTGGCGAGCGGCTCGGCCGCCACAAGGTCCTCGACCCTCGGCCGGCGCGTGGTTGCGCTCGCGGTACCGCGTGAGCCCTGCAGCTGGTACCGCTCGACCATGGACGCGAGCTTCGCGTCATAGCCAAACTCCGCCTTGGATTGGGCGTACACGTCGACCGCGTCAATGACGGGCACGTTGATGCCCGAGTGCGTCGCCGAGAAGACGAGGGTCAGCTGCCTGTGGCCCGCGATCGCCTCCGCCTCGGTCAGCGGCACGTCGTACCAGCGCCTTTGCCCCTCGTGTGTCGCGATCGTGCGCCCAAAAAGGGAGAATGAGGCAGGGATGTGCTGCGGGTGGGCCGAGCCGAGTAGTACGCGCACGCCCACGAGCACCTGCTCGGCGTTGGAATTGTTCACGTGCAGCGTGAGCGCCGTCTTGTGCGGCGAGGACACGTAGTCCTCCGTATTGGACGAGAGGCGCGCCTTTGCATTGGTCGCGCTCGAGTTGTGTAGCACGTCGCCGCCAAAGGCAATGTCGGACGAGGCGGTGACGCACGTGCCACGCTCGAAAAAGTCGACTGGGAAGCTGCTCGGGCGCGGCATCGAGGCACTCGGCCGCTTGTGCAGCGCGCGGCTCAGCGCGGCGAGGACCGCAGGCTCGCCATCCACGACGTGGCTACTCGAGTGGCACTGGAGCGAGCCATCCTCATGGAGCACCCAGCAGATGGATGGGCCGTCGGCGGCCGAGCCGTCGGCGCGGCACGAGGCGGGCGCGCTCGCGAGTCCTTCAGCCTTGGCAAAGGGCTTGAGTACCTGCACCTCGACCGCCGACGGCGTCACGCGCAGCGCCATCGGCAGCAGCGTCTTGCGGCAGCAGGCGATGAGAAGCCCACGCTGGCCGGGGACATCCTGCCAGTGCGAGTAGGGCGAGCAGGTGGACTTGGTGCCGCCGAGCGCGCCAGAGGGCATGTAGTCGACGCGCGTCGAAGGTACCACGAAGCCGCCAAGCACCTCGGTGCCGCTCTCATCGAGCCGCAGCCCAAAGCAACGGCCGTCCGCATACACGGTGAAGAGCAGTGATGTCAACGCTGAGTAGTGGAGCGAGGCGCCGGCGCGCCCGCGCAGCTCGGGAGGCGTCGGCACCACGTGAGTGAGGATGAGCTGCCCGTTGGCCTGATCAGTGGGCCAGAGCGGCTGGGAGAGCAGCAGCCCACTCGCGGTGAGCGCGAGCAGCACGAGACCCGCATGCGCCACCGTGAGCGCCACCGTCGTGCGGCTTGAAGGCCACGTCCTTGATCTCGTCATCGAGCGCGTGGAAAGCGTGCGCGGGCGAAATCTTGTCTTGGGCGAGGTCGTACACCTTGAGGAATTGCGTGGTGAGCACGAAGCATGCCGAGGACGAGTGCGGCAGCCAGCCGGTTCGCAGGATGTGCGTGGACGCCGTTCCGAGCGCATCGAGCGTCAGCTCGACCACCACGCGTGAGACGACCTCTCCCCGACTGCCTAGCGTGAGCGCCACGGTATCCTTAAGGCCGCTCACGAGCAGCTGCTGCTCGTTCGCGGCATTGAAGCTCACCATGACGATCTCGAAGCCCAGTGACGCCTTGCATGCCGAACGCAGTCCCGCGCGCTCGGACGGGTTGGAGCCGCCCGCGGCGACCGCGGCGGCCGCGGCGGCCGCGCGCTCGGCTGCGCTCAACGCACTGCCTGGACCGCCCAGTACGGCGCCTGGACCGCCGATGCCACTTGGAACCGACGCGGGGTTTGTGAGCGCCGCGCTGGACGGCGCGGCGCCGCCCGCCTTGGCGGCATCGCCCGCCGCGAGCGCAGGCGCCGCATCGAGCACGTGCAGCTTGTCGGCCTCGGCGACGGCGAGGAGCCCCTTGGAGGACGCGGCGAGCACGGCGCGGCTCAGCCCACCCGTCGAGAGGAGCGTACGCAGCTCGCGTGCGTGTGGACCATCGGTGCGCTGCTTGAGGTCAAAGGCACCCGCGCACACCGAATGGCGCGGCGCGAGCAGCTCGTTCGAGACGACCAACGGCATCGAGGAGGAGAGCAAGTCGAGCTCCGACGGCTCCGCGTCCTCAGGCAGCGCGCCCTGCAGCGAGCGCAGCAGCCACACGTACGTGCGGAACAGGGAGTCCGCGTATGCGGGAGCGGATAGCTTGTAGAGCAGCGCGCGCCGGTCGGAGCCGCTCAAGCTGAAGGGCTGCAGCGTACGCCGCTCGCCCGCAGCGGCGGCAGCGACGCTTGCGGTCGTGCGGCCGGCGGTGGCCTTTGCGATGGTGGCGGTAGCACCGCCCGATGCCTCGGCAGCGCTGCCGCTCTGTGGAGCGCCGTGCTGAGCACGCCCGGCACTTGCGCCGCGAATGGGCAGGCGTGCGGAAGCCGCCATGGCACGCGCGCGGCTGCCGGCGGGCTGCGGTGGCATGGCGCGCGGCGTGAGGGCGATGCAGGTGATGCCTCGCGCCGCTGCGGCGCCCGCGCCGCAGTCGCAAAAGAAGCGCGAGCGGCGCGAGTACGAGACGACGTGGCCTGCATGACAGACCGAGACGCAGATCGAGCAGCAGCCTTCGGACTGTGTGAGGCCGCACGTGTAGCAGTAGTACCAGTGCTGCTCGGTGAAATTGGAGCCGGTCGACGCGAAGGTGCACACCTTGGAGGCAAGGGCGAGCTGGTGCTCGCGTCCTCCGAGCATCTCGCCCGTAGGCAGGCTCTCTACATCAAGGAGTATCGGCTCCCCCTCATCCATGGACACCACCTCTAGCTCGCTCCCGGGCTCCTCGTCCGCTTCGGAGCCGAGCGGCTCGCCTACTGCCGCCGCGCCGGCGCCGGCGCCAAAGGCCGGCGCGCAGCCGCACGTAGCGAAGTTGACAAATGGAGCCGTCTCTTCGGTGCTTTCCTCAGCGCACGCCTCGCCCACCTGCTGAAGGAAGTCGAGCAGCAGCCACGGCGGCGTCGGCTCGCTTATGGTGGTGGGCGGCGTCACGGCCGCGCCGGCCGCGGAGGTGGCGACACCAGCGCCCACGGCACGGGGCGCAGGATACGCGCTGGCGGCTGCGGCGTGGCGCTCGCGAAGGCTCGTGAGCAGATCAAGCGAGACGTCGACGAGCTCTGGCAGCCGATGCAGCGTCGTGGCGAGCACGCGGACCGTCTCGAACAGCTCGCGCGCCGAGTCCGACCAGGGCGTTGCCGTGGGCGCGCCGAAGGTGCGCCGAAGCAGCGCGAGGCTTACTTTCCACAGCCGATCGCCCAGCAGCTCGCCCACGATGGCGCCCTCGAGGTCGATGCGGATGCGCTCGTGGCACACGAGCGCGTGCAGCAGCTGCGCGGTCAGAGCCCAGACCGTGATCGTCCCCCCAGCGCTGCTGCCGCCACCAGCGCCAGCACCAGCGCCAGCGCCGCCGGCACCCGTACCGGTGCCACCGGCGGCGCCGTGCAGCTCCCGGTGCTCGGTGATCATCGCGATGGCCGAGGCGACGGACGAGAAATGTCCGACGAGTGCCACAAGGGGGCCCGCGTCGAGCTTGGCCCCGAGCCACCCTTCGAGAGTTTCGTCATCAAAGGAGAGCAGCTGGCAGCGCAAGCACTCAGCGAGCGGCGTCGGGCGCGGGCCGAGGAGCATTCCGTGCGCGTCGTGCAGCTGTGGAAGGACGACGGAGGAGCCGTGCACGTAGCTACCCGGGTGGGGCAGCAGCAGCAGCCGAAGTAGCAGCGCGAGCAGCGCTGGGTGCAGCTCGCTGCCCGCGCTGTGCAGCAGGCTGAGCAGCACGCGTAAGTCGCCCTGGCGCAGCAGCGAAGGGCTCGCTTCTTCGGCCGAGTCGACATCCATCATGCCGTCTACACTCGCGTCGGCGTCGCCCGTGGTCGCCGCGCTGGCGCCGTCGGAGGAAGCGAGCCCGATGTAGTAGAGGGCGAGGTGGACGCCGCGCCGCTCGTGCTTTGCGATCATCTCGAGCTCCTCGATGGCGTCCGACGCAAGCAGTAGCAGCAGCTCCATCTTCCGATCGGCTCGGCCGGCGCCGGCGCCGACCGTCTTGCTCCGGCTGATCGGTCGTGTAGCGAGGCGCAGGAATTTGTGCAGGCCACGCAGCTGCGCGAAGTCGGCAAAGCAGAGCGCCGCGTCCGCGGGCAGCAGGATTGCGAGGATCGCCTGGACGGTCTTGTGCAGGCAGCCGAAGAACGG
>ENA-UOXG01000021-UOXG01000021.1-mixed-culture-metagenome-genome-assembly--contig:-NODE-21-length-117018-cov-9.651770_pt1 | contig 117018 bp, 101 predicted proteins | sample MGYA00238159_ERZ761634 | MGnify/ENA primary metagenome ERZ761634 (study PRJEB28908, sample SAMN08776845) | mixed culture metagenome | isolation source: Freshwater growth medium | place: USA... | reverse complement strand
TTTGACCTGAGACCCTTAATTTCCTCCAGATTTGGGTAGAGTCCGTTGAAGGAGACGGACGATGCGACGATCACGGTTTACGGAAGAACAGATTATTGGGATGCTGAAGGAACAAGAGGCCGGCGCGAAGACGGGCGATGTCTGCCGCAAGCACGGGATTTCGGCGGCGACCTTCTATAAGTTCAAGGCCAAGTATGGCGGCATGGATGTGTCCGACGCGCGACGTCTTAAGGCGCTGGAGGACGAGAACGCGCGGCTGAAGAAGCTGCTTGCCGAGCAGATGCTGGACAACGCCATCCTGAAGGATGTCGCAGCAAAAAAATGGTAACGCCCGACGCGAAGCGGAAGGCGGTGGCTCATGCCTGCCAAGCGCATGGAGTGAGCCAGCGTCGGGCGTGCCATGCTCTGAACCTTGACCGTTCGACGGTGCGCTATGCCAGCCGTCGACCCGATGACACGCCGTTGCGCGAGGCGATGAAGGCGGTTGCGTCCGAACGGCGGCGGTTCGGCTATCGGCGGGTTCACGTCATGCTGGATCGAATGGGCATTGTGATGAACCAGAAGAAGCTTCGGCGGCTCTATCGCGAGGAGAAACTACAGGTGCGTCGTCGCGGCGGGCGCAAACGGGCGCTCGGCACACGCAGGCCCATGCTCGTTCCTGATCGCGCCAACGCTCGCTGGAGCCTCGACTTCGTATCGGACGCCTTCACCGATGGGCGGCGCTTCCGGGTCCTAGCCGTGATCGACGATTACACGCGGGAGTGCCTAGCACTCATTGCCGATACGTCGCTCTCAGGTGCCCGTGTGGTACGCGAGTTGGAAGCGGTTATCGCCTTGCGCGGCAGGCCAGCCACGATCGTCTCCGACAACGGGACCGAACTGACATCTATGGCCGTCCTGAGATGGTGCCAGCAGAAGGGGGTGGAATGGCACTACATCGCTCCCGGCAAACCCATGCAGAACGCCTTCGTTGAAAGCTTTAACGGCAGCTTCCGCGACGAATGCCTGAACGACACGTTGTTCTCGACCCTAGTCGAGGCTCGCACCGCAATCAGAACATGGAAGGAGGACTACAACCGACAACGCCCACACTCGGCCCTCGGCAACATCACACCCGCCGAGTTCGCTATCAAATCCACACTGGAAAAACAGGCCGCTTGAGGTCACAACCAAACCAAGGACTCTCTCTCAAACCGGAGGAGAACCGGGTCTCAGGTCAGTTTAACTCAAGGCATCGAGAATGTCTGGCGGCAATTTCGATGCGAACTAAACGGAAAACTAAAGCTTAAATCGGTTATGGCAGTCGACTGTTCAGCCGCTCACCAGCGCCCGAAAATCGTCAAAAACCGCGTGGAACATCGGCTCGGTCAACCGTCCGGTATTCGTGTTGTAGCGCGAGCAATGATAGCTGTCGGTCAGGATCAGCCCATTCGTTAGCCTGTGGCGGGCGCGGTGGGCAAATGGATAGGCAGCAACGCGCTCATTAAGGGCGCGCAACACCGCTTGGTGTGCAATCGTGCCCAATGCGATGATCGCTTTAAGGTCTGGCAGCGCCTCAATGCGAGCAGCCAGAAAGCTGTTACACGTTCGGATCTCTTCCGGTGTCGGCTTGTTTTCAGGAGGAGCGCACCGAACGGCGTTTGTAATCATCGCCCCGATCAGGGTGATGCCATCATCAGGGTTGGCCCCATACTGCCCACGAGACCACCCGAACGTTGCGAGCGTTGAATACAGCAAATCCCCCGCATAATCGCCGGTAAAAGGGCGTCCTGTGCGGTTTGCACCCGTGCGCCCCGGCGCAAGGCCAACAATCAGCACGCGCGCTTTTGGATCCCCAAAGGATGGTGCAGGCCCGTTGAACCAGCTCGGTTCTGCCCGCGCATTCGCAGCGCGGTACGCGCACAGCCGTGGGCAGAGCGGACAGTCTCTGCCGGGTTCGGCGCGATCAAGCGAAGCGGGCACGCGCTCGTCTCAATCGTCGTCGCCTTCAAACGTATCGTCTGCCTCTGCTGCCTGCGGAGCGCCACGGCCCGATGGTGGCAGAGAGCGTGGGTTCACATAATTGTCGGGCCGGGGAGGGCGTCCGATGAGGGGCATCAAGTCCGAAAGGTCGATGAATGTATCAGCTTGCCGACGTAGGTCGTCAGACGCCATGGGCGGCTGGGTTTTTACGGTCGAAACGACAGAAACTCGGGGGCCCCGTCGCTGCACAGCCTCCACCACTTTGCGGAAATCGCCATCACCGGAGAAGAGCAACATGTGATCAACAAACGGCGCCATATCCAGCATATCCACAGCCAGATCTACATCCATGTCGCCCTTTATCCGCCTGCGCCCAGTCGCAGGGTCAACAAACTCGCGCGCTGCTTTTGTCACGACTGTATAGCCATTATAGCCAAGCCAATCGATCAACGGCTTAACAGGTGAATAGTCGGCGTCCTCGACAAAGGCTGTATAATAATAGGCCCGAATGAGCCGACCACGCTTTTTGAACTCTTCGAGCATTTTGCGGAAATCGACATCGATACCGAGACCCTTCGATGCGGAGTAAAGATTAGCGCCGTCGATAAACAGAGCGATGCGCTCATTGGGATAAAAGGTCATGCTATGGACTGTCCGTGAATAAGGATGAGGCAATGCAAAGCGCCGAAGCTGAAACCGAAATTGAATCAGCCCTCGTCGCTCTGGGAACCAACATGGCGTTCGGCGCGCTTTCTGGCGAGGCCCTTCTGGCGGCTGCGCTTGAGAAAATGCAGTCGCGTGGTCTTGAGGTGCTCAAAACATCCTCGATTTGGCAATCACCGGCTTGGCCCGAAGGCAACGACCAACCAGATTACTTAAACGCCGTTGTGGAGGTTGGCGTTGGAACGCGCACAGCCGCCGAAGTCCTCAACGAGCTTCATAAAGTCGAGGCGTTATTTGGGCGCACGCGCGAAGAACGTTGGGGCGCGCGCACGCTGGATCTAGATTTGCTCGCTATGGGCAAGGAAGTCATTCATCCAGCACAAGAAGGCGGCCTCGCCTTGCCGCATCCCCGGTTGCACCAGCGCGCCTTTGTGCTCGCGCCTTTGCTGGAAATAGCGCCGGATTGGGTGCATCCGCTTTTGCAGGTCTCGGCGAAAAGCCTAAGGGCTAGCCTCAGCGACCAGCCCGTTTGGCGACCCCTTTAGCCGACTTACGCGACGCGAATACGCTCGATAAACTTAGCGGCTTCCTCGCGGAGGAGGATGGCTTGGCGGCCCAATTCCTCAGAAGCGCCAAGGGATTGGCTGGCCGCAGCGCCCGTCTCGGAGGCCCCGGCCTCCACCATGGCAATCGCGGTTGTTATTTCAGCGGTGCCACGCGCGACATCGCTGGTCGCACGGCTAATTTCGTGAACCGCCGCCATTTGCTCTTCAACGGCCCCGGCCACAGCCGTGGAGGCTTCGTTGATTTCCGAAATCGTGTTGGCAATCCCCTCAATAGCATTGACAGCATCGCCGGTGGCTGACTGTACAGCATTGATTTGGCTAGAAATTTCCTCTGTTGCGCGGGCTGTTTGTTCCGCGAGAGACTTGACCTCGGATGCCACCACCGCAAAGCCGCGCCCCGCTTCGCCCGCACGCGCGGCCTCAATCGTTGCGTTCAGGGCGAGAAGATTGGTTTGCGAAGCAATGTCTGAAATCAGATTGACGACGGCGCCAATGCGCTGAACAGCCTCAGAAAGCTCTTTCACCGTAATCGTGGTCGCGCTCGCCTTATCGGCCGCTAAGCGAGCAATGTTGGACGACTGGCCGGTCTGTTGGGCAATCTCTGCAATCGATGCCGACATTTCTTCCGATGCCGAGGCGACAGTCTGTACATCGCCAGACGACGCTTCCGATGTCCGCGCCACCGAAGCCGAATGCTGGGCTGTTTCATGCGCTGTCCGCGACAGGACCCCAGCACTGGCCTGTAGCTCCGTCGCAGCCGAGGCCACCGTGTCGACGATCTGCATCACTGAGGCTTCGAATTGATCGGCAAGTGAGTTCATGGCGACGCGGTTTGCCGCTTCTGCGCTCCGCTTCATTTCAGCCTGTTCAGCATCCAATCGGCGCACTTCGTGGGCGTTTTGGATGAAAACCTTTAGCGCCCTTTGCAAACGACCAACATCGTCGCGGCGGTTATCAGTGTCCACCACAACCGACAGATCACCCTTGGCAACATCCTCCATCTGCGTAGTGGTGCGCGCGAAAGGCCCAGCGATTACACTTGACAAAAGGAGCGCGAAGCCCGTGCCGACGATCAGCACACCGATAACCAAAGCCATGGTTGTGGCAGCCGCTTCGTCAAAGTTCTTCTTCATTGCAGGGCCGAGCGCGTTTTGCAGTTTTTCGGCGTCGTTTAATTCCGCATCGATGATTTTTGTAATTTCTGGGCCAATCTGATCACGTTGTTGACGCGCGACTAGGTCAGTTCCCGCGGCTTCAGCCAGGCGATCATATTTATCTATCAAGTCCACCAGACTTTTCAGTTGAGCTTCTTGGTCTGCATCTGTGGTCAGGTCGATAAGCACCTTCACGCGCTCATTTGCATCACCTTCAAGCTTGGTCAATCGATCTAGCGCTGCTCGGTCGCCATCAATTTGAAACTTGTGGGCTTCCACCCGCATAGCTTGGAAATCACGGCCTACATCAGCAAGGCTCAGGCTTGTCCGAGCGGATTCGCGATAGCTCGTGACATTGTCCTTCAGCGTGCTGTTTTGCCAAGCCAAACCGCTAAGGCACATGATCACGCCAACGATTAAAACCCCAAATGCCATTTGGATTTTGCGAGCCACCGGGGCATGCTTCAAGAAATAGGTGATCATGATTGACCTCGTCAAAGACTATGGCCTTGGCTTCTCCGCTGCTTTGCCTAAGGTGATATTAACGCTGATAAGAAAATTATCCGTTTGGATAGGCGCTTCTTCCCGGGGTAGCGTTTGGCATAACAAGATGATTATTATGTAGAAAATTGTCGTTTTACGCGCGCGAATGCAGCGGAAGCTCGCGTAAAGAATAACAGGAATGTGAAATGCCAAACGTTTTGAAAACCACAATCGACGGTGCAATCGCGACCCTCACCATGACCCGCCCCGACGCTATGAACGCGCTGGGCCAGCCCGGCGATGGTGATGAGTTTGTGGCAGCCTGTGCAGCCTTGAACACAAACCCTGCCATTCGCTGCACGATCTTGACCGGCGAAGGCCGCGCCTTTTCAGCGGGTGGCGATGTGAAAGCCATGAAGGAGCGCACCGGCGCGTTCGGTGGTTCTCCGTCCGCGGTGCGCGAGGGCTACCGGACCAATATCCACCGGATTGTCCGGTCTTTGTGGGGGCTGGAAATGCCGGTGATCGCCGCGGTCAATGGCCCTGCCATTGGCCTTGGCTGTGATGTTGCCTGCATGGCAGATATCCGCATAAGCGCCGATACCGCCAAGTTTGGCGTTACCTTCCTTAAGCTGGGCTTGATCCCCGGCGATGGTGGCGCATGGCTGCTCCCACGCACCGTAGGCATGAGCCGCGCTGCCGAGCTTCTCTATACTGGCGATGTGATCGATGCCGCCACCGCCGAGAAATGGGGCTTAGTCTCGCACATCGCGCCCGCAGGATCCTTGATGGAAGAGGCCAACAAATTGGCGAGCAAAATCGCCGCCCAGCCCCCGCAAGCGCTGCGCCTCGCAAAAACGCTACTTCGGCAAGGCCAAACCGCCTCGTATGACACGATCATGGAAATGTCCGCTGCCGCACAAGCCTTGATGCACCACACAGCCGACCATGCTGAAGGCGTCGATGCCATACTCGAGAAGCGGGCAGGCGTGTTTACCGGAGAGTAAGGGGAACGCCGCGCGACACAAAAATCGTCCGTTGCTAATGCGCGCTTTCAGAAGCATGCTTGTAAGAACCGGAGTCTACTCTTGTGACCTTCCCCGATATTGTCGGCGTCGCCGTGCCCATGTTTGTGTTGCTGATCATCGCCGAGATGGTTCTGATCCGAACGATCGGCCGGGATGGACATCTTGGCCGTTATCAAGCCGCAGATTCCGCCTCAAGCCTCTCCATGGGGTTCGGCAATTTGGTAGCCAAAGGCCTGTTCGCGTGGATCGCGGGCGCTGCCTATCTGTGGGTTTATGAGCACCGGCTTTTCGATATCGGCTTTCTTTGGTGGGCGTTCGTTGCGTGCTTTTTCCTAGAAGACCTCGCCTATTACTGGTTCCACCGGATCAGCCACGAGCGGCGCTGGTTTTGGGCAAGCCACATCATCCACCACTCCTCGCGCCACTATAACCTCTCTACCGCTTTGCGGCAGACATGGACTGGAACCCTCGGCCTGACCTTCGTGTTTTGGCTTCCGCTTGTGTTCGTTGGCTTCCCACCGGCCATGGTGTTCCTGTTTTCCGGCATCAGCCTCGTCTACCAATTCTGGATTCACACAGAGGCCATCAAACGCCTCGGCCCGCTGGAGTGGGTTCTCAACACGCCAAGCCACCACCGGGTTCACCACGCCACCAACCCGGAATATCTCGACGCCAATTATGCCGGTGTGCTGATCATTTGGGACCGGATGTTTGGCACCTTCGCCCCTGAGCGCGACGAGGTGAAACCGGACTATGGCATCGTTTCTAACCTCGCGACCTTTAACCCGTTCCGCATTGCGTTCCACGAATGGGCAGCCATGGCCCGCGATGTCGTTGGTGCTAAGTCGTTTAAGGAGGTCGTGGGCTATATGTTTGGCCCACCAGGGTGGAGCCCGGATGTTTCACGCAAAACGTCGGCTTCCATCAAGGCCGCGCACGCTGAACGCCAAAAGGCCGAGACCCGTGAGCCTACTAGCTACTTGGCCTAACCACTTCCCTTGGCCATCGCCCGACACCCATAAGCATCAGCGGGGCAGGGCGGTAATCATTTCAGGCCCGGCCAGCCAAACTGGTGCGGCGCGCTTGGCCGCTCGGGCGGCCTTGCGGATTGGTGCCGGGCTCGTCACGATTTTTGCGCCCGAAAACGCGCTCGCCGAACACGCCGCCCAGTTGAACGCGATCATGCTGCGCGCCATGCCCACTCTCGATCAGCTAGCTGCCGAAGCGCCGCGGATTAGTGCCTGCGTCATCGGTCCAGCGTCTGGCATAGGCGTGGAAACGCGGGACAAGTTGAAGGCGCTCGCCAGCAAGGACTGCGGTCCGCTGGTGATCGACGCCGATGCCATCACCTCGTTTGCAGCGAACCCGGCCGACCTATTCACTCTCGTCCGCCCCAATGACGTGCTAACGCCGCACGAGGGTGAATTCGCCCGCTTGTTCTCTGACCTCACCTTAGGCGCACACGACCGTCTCACGCGCGCCAAAGCCGCCGCCGAACGGGCAGGATGCATCGTTTTGTTGAAAGGGCCAAACACCGTCATTGCGGCCCCAGACGGTCGCGCGGCACTCAATGAAGCCGGCTCGCCATGGTTGGCCACGGCGGGCTCTGGAGACGTTCTCGCAGGCTTTATCGCTGGCTTGGCCGCCAACGCAATGCCGACCTTTGAGGCCGCCCATTGTGCGGCATGGCTGCATGGCAAGCTCGGCGAACGGCTCGGCCCCGGCCTTATCGCTGAGGATTTACCCGAGGCCTTGCCCGCGCTCTTGAACGTGCTCGCGCCGACCGCGTTGAAAGCACGGCCCTAGTGGGCGAGTGCCGCCACGCGAGCATCGGCAAGGCTAAAACGCCGCGCCCCAGCTTGATCTTGTTAGAGCGACCCTGAGTTCAAAGGGGCATCGTCATGGAATCCAATACTCAAGTCCGCGTCAAATCATGGCCAGATGGTGCGCCGCTCGCGACAGACTTTGAAATCGTCGAAACGTCGATGCCGCGCCCCGCTGAAGGGCAGGTCTTGGTTCGGTCCTTGTTCCTCTCGCTCGATCCTTATTACCGCCATGTTCTTGGTCCGCGATTCATGGGTCGCGCCCTCTGTGGTCCGGGCGATTTGATGTTTGGTACAATCCTCGGCGAGGTCATTGAAAGCCGAACCAGCGCCTTGGTGGTCGACGACATTGTGGTCTTTGATGCCGGTTGGCAGTCCTTTGCGGTAGGCGAGCCCCACAACATGCGACGCCTAGACCGCAGCATATTTGGCAAGCACGGCGTGCCCCTCGAAACTGCGCTCAGCGTCTTGGGCCTGCCCGGCCTCACAGCGTTTATTGCTATCAACGAAATGGCGCGCTTGAAGCTAGGCGACACGTTTGTCGTTTCCTCGGCGGCAGGTGGTGTCGGGGGTATGGCAGGGCAATTGGCCAAGCGCTTAGGCGCGCGCGCTGTCGGCATTGCGGGCGGGCCAGAAAAGTGTGCGCTGGTAACAAACACCCTCGGGTTTGATGCCTGTGTGAATTATCATGCAGACCAATGGATTGAGGCGCTGGCGGAAGCGACGCCCAGTGGCATAGACGTCGATCTTGAAAACCACGGTGGCAAAGTCCATGCCGCTGTCCTCCCGCGTATGAACATTCATGGCCGCATCATCATGTGCGGATTGGTCGAACAATATAACGACAATGCCATCCCGCCGCCCGGGCCAAGCTGGGGCGCAATCATCGGCAAACGGCTCACCGTTCAGGGGATAACGGTGGCCGACTGGCTGCACCGTTACGCCGATCTCGAAACCCGCATTGCCCCGATGATCCGCGAAGGCTCCCTCATTTGGAAAGAAGACATCACCCAAGGTTTGGCGAGCGCGCCAGCGGCCTTTGAAAAGCTGATGGCGGGCCGCAATGTCGGCAAGTCCTTGGTGCGATTGGCGTAGGCTTCGCTGAAAACGCGCTTGCCCCAAAGCGCGCGCCTGCCTACTGAACGCGCGTTGCGGTCGTGGCGGAACTGGCAGACGCACTGGATTTAGGTTCCAGCGCTTCACGGCGTGCGGGTTCGACTCCCGCCGACCGCACCACTTTATTTCACACAGTCATCCCCGCTTGCCCCATCCGCGCGCATCGGCTAAACGCGCGCTTCCCCGGTTTGGTGCGCGTGGCGGAACTGGTAGACGCGCTAGCTTGAGGTGCTAGTGAGTAACATCGTGGAGGTTCGAGTCCTCTCGTGCACACCACACCGGGGTTTTGATTTTTCGCGCTGAGGCGGTTTGGTTTGATGGGGCTCAACATGACGGAAGGCGACAGTTATGGCCGACCTCCGCGAGCCCCCAACCGAGGATAATCAAGCAGACGCTGCGCGGGAAACCGCCACAGAGACCTCTCGGTCTGCTTCGACAGAGTTGCTAGCCCCTTTCGATCTTGATCCGCATTTCGTCGCCACAGTTGTGGGTGCGGCCGGCGATCATGATCGTCCATTGCTTCGGCGCTTGCTGTTACCGCTGCACCCCGCAGATTTCGCGGCTGTTCTGGCGCAAGTCCGCGAAGAGACTTTCAAGACCGTTGTTCGCCTTCTTGGTCCAGACTTTCCGCCTGAAGCCCTGGCCGAGCTCTCCGACGAGCTGCGAGAGGAAGCCCTTGAGCTTTTGCCATCCGATGTGGTGGGTCGTGCGCTCGGGGATCTCGATACTGACGATGCAACCGCCATCGTGGCTGACCTTGACGAGGATGATCTTGAAGAAGTTTTGGCCGCTGCGCCAAACGACGTTCGCCTCGCCATTGAAACCAACCTTGCCTTCGATGAGGAAACAGCGGGCCGCCTCGTCCAGCGAGAGTTTGTCGCCGCGCCAGAGTTTTGGACAGTTGGGCAATCGATTGATCACATGCGCGATGTTGCAGACGATCTGCCAGACTTATTCTACGAAGTTTATGTTGTTGACCCATCTTTTCGGCCAATCGGTGTGGTCGCGGCGTCGGATCTTTTGCGTGGACGCCGCGCTGTTGCATTGCGGGAAATTATGGAGGCCCCGCGCATCCTTATTCGGCCAGAGATGGACCAAGAGGAAGTCGCCTTCGCGTTCCAAAAATACTCTCTAATTTCAGCGCCCGTGGTAGATGAAGCGGGTCGCCTCACCGGGATGATAACCGTCGACGATATCGTTCACGTTATCCAGGAAGAAAACAAAGAGGACATCCTTGCGCTTGCAGGCGTGAACGACGCCAACATGGCCGACACCGTGTTCAACACCGTGGCCTCGCGCGCACCGTGGTTGTTCGTGAATCTACTGACCGCGCTTGCGGCATCCTTCCTTATTTCGCGCTTTTCTGGTGTGTTGGAGCAATTGGTCGCGTTGGCGGTTCTGATGCCCATTGTTGCTTCCATGGGCGGTAACACGGGAACGCAAACGGTGGCGGTGGTTGTGCGGGCAATGGCCTCGCGTGAACTAACAGCATCAAACGCGGTACGCATCGTTGGGCGTGAAATTGGGGCTGGCCTGATCAATGGCGGGATGTTTGCCACCATTTTGGCCATTGTTGCGTGGGTCGCTTATCACAATCCCCTGATTTCACTGACTATTGGCTTGGCCACAATCCTAAACCTAACCGCAGGCGCCTTAGCTGGAATCCTAATTCCCTTGGCGCTCAAAAGGGCAGGGGCTGATCCGGCTGTTTCCTCAACAGTATTTGTGACCTTTGTCACAGACATGGTCGGGTTCTGTGCCTTTTTGGGGCTGGCATCGATTATCATACTCGGAAGCTAAGTCACGCGGCGGCCCGGGCCTTGCACCATGAAGCGTTGGCTTCTGGCATTGTCTCACATCGGGTCACTATGGCGCGTCTTACTGTATCCGAAACTGGTTTGGCACTCATCGCGGCCTTTGAGGGCTTTCGCGCTGAAAGCTTGCCGCTGAGTGATGGGCGTTGGACTGTTGGCTATGGGTCATCGCATACGGCAAATGGCACCGTTTCAGTCACCGAGCCCGAAGCCAAGGCGCTGTTAAAGCGTGACTTGGAGCCAATTGCTGACCTATTAAACGACAGCAGTTTTTCCCCTCTCAACCAAAACCAATTTGATGCTCTGAGCTCGCTGGCCTTTAACATCGGGATCAACGCCTTCCGGTCCAGCGATGTCTTTGAACATATTCGTCGCGGCGAACCGATTGCAGCTGCCATGGCAATGGACAATTGGTGCACGGCAAACCTCGAGTCTCGTCCGCTCGTGGTTGATGTTTTGGTGCGACGTCGCGCTGCCGAAAAAGCCCTGTTCCTATCCTTACCAGCAGGGGCAGTTGCCGCGCCTTCACCCTTATTGGTGCCAGTGTCGAAAACACAATCAGCTTCAGCTTTGCCTGTTTGGGATTGGCAAGGCGCAATGCCGGCGCCGCCCGATGATGCCAGTGCACCTATAGCCGGCGACGTGACGCCCAATGCTGAGCAAGGCGCAGAGGACGCGCCAAAAGATAAGGCGTTGCTGCCTTCTGAGGTGTCGCCGCAGGAATTAGCGGCGGCTGCATTTACCCGTCGCCTTGATGTTTTGGTCGGGCCAGAGGCAATTTCGGACGAAACAACACGCGACGAAACATCACCGAATGAAGAGCCAGTTTCAGATCCGGGGGACGAGCCAGAACAGGGTACGGAAAATGTTCAAACTGAAACTGCAATAGAGGCCGGAAGTCTTCTCGAAACCGAAGTTCCGCCCTCTGCACAAAATGAAACCGAAGCCCCAACGCCTTTCCCGATTGAAGTAGAAGCGGCAGGTGCAGATACGCCCGCCGAGCCGGTTCAAGCCTTCACTGAAACGGTTCTGCCAGCGCAGGATAACTCAGCCCCAATCGAAGCCATCGCTCCTGATGCGGATACGAAAACCACAGACGTAGCTATAAGGAACGATGACGAAATCGTGCCGCCCGCTGCGGCCGTGGCCGATGTGGCAAGCGCAGCTCCCGCGACTGCGCCAGCCGCCAAACCCCAAAGCTTCCTCGTCCAGGGGCTAATCGTTCTGGGGGGCGTGCTCTTGCTGTTGTGGAGCTATGCAACAGGCGGCTTCCAGCCCGTCGCCCCCGGAACGCCAGTTAGTCAGAATGTTGCTTTGCTTTATGCAATCGCCGGTGCATGCCTCATTGGCGTTGGCGGCTATTTTTTGCTGCGCCCACCACGCGAAAACTAAGCCTTCCACGCTTCCAAATAGGCATAGACTTCACCCACAGCGACAACGTCGGCATACTTTAGCTGCAGATCTGTCAGATTGGCGAAGTGATAGCTCTCATGCTTATCCGCTACGCATTCTTCTGGAACAATGGTCCGGAAACCGCGCGACAATGAATCCACGCCCGCTGCGCGCACACAGCCACTCGTGGAGCCACCGGTGATGATCACGGTGTCCACACCATGCCATTGAAGAAAAGATGGCACGTTCGTTTCAAAAAAAGGTGACGGCATTTTCTTCGTGAGAACGAGGTCGACGCGTTCGTCGATCTCTAGGCGGTCGTCAAACGCGTGTCGCTCGGACCCAACCTTAATATTCTGCAAGCTATCTGGCGTATTCGTCCGTGTGCCCCATACCCCAGCGTCGGCGGCGTTCTCCATATAGGCAACGCGCGTCCAAACCACCGGCAAGCCCTTGTTACGCGCCAGTTTCGACAGCGCGTTGATGTGGTTCATCTGCTCTGGATCAGTGACGTATGCGGTCTTCGGGTACAGGTCAGGGCGCGTATAGCCCTTTTGTGGGTCGATATTGATGATGGCCGGTTTCTTGCCAAAACCAAACCGCGCGCGCGCTGGATTGGCCTTCACTTCCTCCCATAATTGCCGCGCGGTCTTGTCTGAGAGAACCATTGTTGACGGGTGCGACATTGAGAGCTCCTAAGAAGCAAGCTGGTTTTCGGGGAACCGATATATCAATTGCAACGGCAAATTTGCCAGTCCGGCACGCGAAGAAACAGAAATCGAATGCACCGACTGATTTTCCCAGTTCCGGCCTTGCACAAGGCGTTATGCAGATACGAGGGCCGCGAGGGGGCTAAGCAGGGCTAAACCGTCGTTTGCCGTTAAACTCCATTTGCACGCGGCGAACTTGATAAGGTTGCCCATAGGTTTTGCGTTTTAACACCGCACTTCCTTTAGCCTTTGCTTGACTGTTCGCCTTCAAAATCTGACCGTCGGGCACCACATAAAATTCACCCGCAATTTTCTCCAGCGCGCTGAACGTGTTCACAAAATCAATCGTGAGATGAGAGATGTTGTGAAACAGTCGCTTGAGGTCGTTCACGTCGAACTCAAGTAGTTCATTGGTTTTTTGCTGGCGAGCTTGGGCCTTGTTCATTGTCTCAGGCTCCAAAAGATGGGTCTGCGTAAACCGGCCTTGAACAAGCGCATCCCGTTGCCCTGAATAACGAACAGCTCTCGCTGCCAAAGTTGCCAATGTCTTAGCAAGGTCCGGGTTGCCTGTTGCAAGCGTTCCTCGGCACAGCGCACGAAACAATTTCGCCCGGCTTTTGAAGGATAAGGCCTGCCAATTCGGAACTTCATTTTGTCCGCCTGCCTCCAGGTGCAGTTTCAGCAACGATGCTAAGGCCTTATCGAAAACCTGTTCAAACGTGCCCCAATACGTAACGACGAGCCCCAATGGTGCATAACAGTACTTCGGTAGGAACAAAACAGCACTCTGCTTGCCTCGCTTTAGGTAGCGGCTGTCAAACGTGAAGGTCACGTTTTTTCGTTTTTTCGATGCAACGTCGGTCAAAGGTTTTCCCTATTTAGTGCCAATAAGGCACCTAAAAACTGGCGACTATTGGATATTCCGATCCAGCCATTCTGAGACGATTCCAACTGCTATCGCTAACTTATCCTGCTGGCCCATATAATAGTGGGTCGCCCCCGGTATCTGATGGAAATCAGGAACCACCTTCTTAAAGCCAGCGCGAATACGGGCAGCATGGGAAGGCGTGCACGCATCGTCAGCCATGTTCTCGACGACCAAGGCAGGCACACTGATATCCCCTGCGCATTTGGGCCCGTCAGCCGGTGAGAACTCTGACCATTGCGACATCCATGATCGCAACGACGAATAGCGCCCAAGATGAGCAGGGCTCATATTTACCACGCGCGGGTCGCCCATATAACACCAATTTGGCTTTCGCTCGTTTGCATCAATGGTTGGATCCAACCATCGAAGGTCCGCCATCGTGCCATGAATTACGAAGGCATGTTCCTGAAACATCTGTCCTTTTGATTTAAAGTCTGCGAGCCGTTGCTGCACATCCGCCGTAATGCGGGCGATCCGCCCCTTCTGCGCGGCCCGATAGCGGTTCTGAAACTCGATAGAATAGGGCGGCGTTTCGACAGGTGCTTCCGCATAAATATCGAGCGACGGATCACGGTTATAGGGTGCCAACTCATCATTGATTGACGGGTCGATCCATTCAGAAAGCGTAATGGCGCGCGAGACATGGGCCGCCAATTGCATTACACCATCGGCTGGAATGAGCGAAGCCTCAATCAAGCTGACCGGGTCACCGGCTGGCGTCTTGGTGATGGTGGGACGTTCTGCTTGCGATTGGTAAAACAACGAAAGCGACCCGCCGCCAGACCACCCCGCCAACACCACCTTGTCGTAACCAAGCACTTCCTTGGCGTGGCGAACGTACCGTCCAAGGTCGATAGCAACCTTCTCCATAATCAACGCCGTATCGTTATGCGGGTAGCGGGAACCACAACACATCACGGGGATCCCCGCATGGGCGAGGGCAACCGGCATTGGTAGATAGTTCATGACGCCTGTTGGGTGCATAAACAGCACAATCGTCTTAGAAGCGGGAGCCTCTTTCGGCTTGAGATATTGCCCTTCGCACAGAACCCAATCCTGACTGCCGCCATAAGTCTCCTTGAAGCCAGACTTATCCTGAAAGATGAGCGTCACTGGCAAACGGTCTACGTCATAGCGGGGCATATCAATTTCCTCAGACTTGCTTGTGGCGCGTGGAATGAGGCTACAACCTTGCCCGAAATTGCGCTGCAGCCTAGAGCGACTTTATGCACGAACGTATTTTCTTTCCTTTGGCTGCAGTGATTTGTTTGGCAATGGTGATTGGCAGCTTTGCTCCGATTGCCTCACGCGCAACGCCAAGTCCTGTCGAGGGGCGTGCCGTTGGGGATGGGATCGTATTTGATGTTCCATCGCTAAACCGGATCTACGGATCAAAAGAAACGCCAGTCGCTCAAGGCCCGCGACCTGGCGGGCAGGAAGGTGTCCGGATGGTTTCTCGTGGCGCGCGTTTGGGCGGCGGTCGTGCTGCAACGCTCGTTTTTGGTCCTGAAACCGCCGCGATGATTGCCGGAAAACGCGTTGAGATCACCATCAATGCGCGGCTGATGCGAGACTACTCCAGTCGGCAGTTTGGTATCTCGCTGGGGGGCGGGCGATACGAAGTGACCCCACCGCTCGGCAACGAATTTCGGGCCGTCACGGTTGTTGTGGATGCCCCCCGAGACGCAAACAGCCTGCGGTTTTGGCCTGACATGCTCGGCGAAGATCGTGGTGTTGAGGTTAAGGGCATCAGCGTGAAAGTATTGTCATGAGTGCCAAAGAGGTCGCTCATCGCGTTATCACGCTCGAAGCCAGCGCCCTTCATTTGATGGCTGAATCCCTGACTGAGGATTTCGATACCGTTGTTGCGCTGGTCGCAAAGTCTGCTGGCCGACTCGTGTGCGCCGGGGTTGGCAAGTCAGGCCATGTTGCCCGGAAAATTGCAGCAACGCTTTCCTCTACTGGAACGCCGGCACTATTTGTTCATCCAACCGAAGCCAGCCACGGTGATATGGGCATGATAGGCAAAGACGACATCGTTCTTGCCTTATCGAAGTCCGGCGAAATTCCTGAGTTGGGTGACCTCATTGCTTATACTAGGCGATTTTCAATCCCACTCGTTGCAATGACAGCCAATCCGCAATCAGTGCTCGGTAAAGCGGCCGATCATCTTCTTTTGATCCCAGACGCAACAGAGGCATGTGCGGAAACCCGAGCGCCAACCACATCAACCACGCTGATGATTGCGCTCGGTGATGCATTGGCCGTGGCTCTGCTCGAACAGCGTGGCTTCACAGCTAACGATTTCAGGGTGTTTCACCCCGGTGGCAAGCTTGGTGCAATGCTGAAAACAGTGCGCGATCTAATGCATTCCGGTTCGGACATGCCACTCGTGCAGCTGGCGACACCGATGACAGAAACGCTCTTGATAATGACGGAAAAGCGTTTTGGTTGCGCAGGCGTCGTCAATGATGACAATCACCTCGTTGGCATAATTACCGATGGTGATGTGCGTCGCCGCGCGGGCACTGACCTTATTTCAAAGCGGGCCGCCGATATCATGACATCGAAGCCACAGGGTATCGCGCCAGAAGCGTTAGCCGCCGAAGCGCTAAACGTGATGAATGCGGGCCCCATAACAGTATTGTTTGCTGTGGAAAATCAAAAGCCAATCGGGATTTTACACGTCCATGATTTGCTTCGGGCGGGTGTCATTTAGGGAGGATTGCAAAACCTTAATCTGGCGATCCCGACGGAAATCCCAATTGTAGTAGTTCACCCATATAGAGAGCGCCAGTTCACTGCTCTCGATGGAGTGTAGTATGCAAAAGTCAAATTTCTTCGTAGTCAGCTTCGGCTTGGCACTGTCTGCACTAGCAACGACAGCCGATGCCCGAGTCCTCTCAAAATCCGGTAGCGTTACACGAGCACCGGGTGAAATTACACGTGTTGGCAATGCCGTTTTTGCAAATGGCGATACGGCTGCGCGCTATCGTAATACACAGTGGGATCGGCAGGCAGGCACTGCGTCGCGCGACATCAGCAATACCTACCGAGACGGTTCAACCCGAAGCGTGTCAGGCACGGCAACTCGTCTCGAGCCCGGTGTTTTCAGCGCGCAGCGCACGGCAGTCCAACGCGATGGCGACACCGTTTCCACATCAAAAACGATTCAGCGCCGTTATTAGGCACTCGATTAGTGAACCGCTGGGCGTTGAAGTGCCCAGCGGTGACTTCCCGAATGCTCTATTAACCGAATTCGACCAAAACCTCGTCAGCGGCAACGCTTGCGCCGCTAGTGACATTCACTTTGGAAACAATTCCATCGCGTTCGGCGCGGATTACGTTTTGCATTTTCATCGCTTCGACAATCGCTACGGCTTCGCCAGACTTTACCGATTGACCCGCCACAACTTCTATGGAAACCACCAATCCCGGCATGGGTGAGATAATGAGTTTTGAGGTATCTGCCGCAACCTTTTCGGGCAATAGCAAGTGCAACTCAGCTGATCGAGGAGAGCAAACGATAGCTGTCGCACGAACCCCACGATGCCGAAGCTCATAGCCTTCCGTCTTGTCCTTAAAGCGAACAGCTACATTCGAACCATTCAATGTGCCTTCCAGCAAGGGCGACCCCGGCCGCCAATCGGTCTTTAGATCAAACTCGGTGCCATCCAGAATGACCTTCGTGCCGTCAGGTGTGGCCTCGGTGGTTATGGCGTATTGGCCACCTTCCATCAGCACGACCCAATCAGAGCGCAATGGCTTTCGGGTCTGATCAATCGTTTGACCGGAGATGCGTCGGGTCCGTTCGGCAGACACGACGTGAATGTGACCAGCCGCCGCAACTAACAAGTGCAGCTGGTTTAGGGTCGGTGCGACGCCATGGAATCCATCTGGAAATTCATCTTTGATGTAGGCGGTCGTGATGTTGCCAGACCGGAACCGCGGCTCATCCATCACCGTTGCCAAGAACGGTACGTTGTCTTGAATGCCTTCAATTGCAAACACGTCCAGTGCATTTGCTTGAGCATCGATGGCTTCGAGCCGTGTAGGGGCATGTGTTACTAGTTTTGCGATCATTGGATCGTAAAACATCGAGATTTCATCGCCCTCGCGAACGCCAGCATCATTCCGAACTACAGCATTTCCGTGCACCGGCCCTTCAGCAGGGGGGCGGTACCGCTTCAACCGACCAATGGACGGCAAGAAGTTTCGATACGGGTCCTCCGCATAAATCCGCGTCTCAACCGCCCAGCCTTTGATGGCAAGATCATCTTGGCCGAACGCCAGCTTTTCGCCCGACGCAACGCGCAGCATCTGCTCGACCAGATCGAGGCCAGTGATCATTTCTGTCACGGGATGTTCGACCTGCAGGCGCGTGTTCATCTCAAGAAAGTAAAACGATTTGTCGACGCCAGACGCCACAAACTCAACGGTGCCTGCGCTATCATAGCCGACCGCTTTAGCGAGCATCACAGCCTGCGCACCCATTGCTGCGCGCGTGGCCGGGTCCAATAACGGAGAAGGGGCTTCTTCAATCACTTTCTGATTGCGCCGTTGTATTGAACACTCGCGTTCAAAAAGGTGAACGACATTACCATGCTTGTCGCCAAGAACTTGGATTTCAATGTGGCGCGGGTTCAGAATGAACTTCTCAATGAATATCCGGTCGTCGCCAAACGCGCCTTTTGCTTCCGCCCGGACAGCGGGAAACCCCTCCTCAACATCCTGTCGATTGTGGGCGACGCGAATGCCCTTACCGCCACCGCCGGCTGATGCCTTTATCATTACTGGATAGCCGATTTCCTCTGAGATCGCGATGGCGTGCGCTACGCCATCAATCTCCCCAATATGGCCCGGTACGCACGAAACGCCTGCCGCTGCGGCGGTTTTTTTGCTCTCGATTTTGTCGCCCATCGCATGAATCGCATGCGGGTTTGGGCCGATAAAAACGATGTTCTCTGCGGCAAGGCGTTCGGCAAACTCAGCCTTCTCGGACAAAAATCCAAAGCCGGGATGCACGGCCTGTGCCCCTGTGCGCCGAACCGCCTCTACGATTTTGTCCTGAACCAAATACGACTCAGCAGCGGGTGCTGGACCAATGAAAACCGTTTCATCAGCCATCTCAACGGCCATGGAGTTTCTATCAGCTTCAGAGAAAACCAGCGCCGTTTTGATCCCCATGCGTCGCGCTGTTTTGATAATTCGAACGGCAATTTCGCCGCGATTGGCAATCAAAATCTTATCAAACATTCCAGACTCCGCGCGGGGATTAGTCGCTTTTCAAACCAGGCCAGTCTCGAACCAAGCCTTTCGAAACTTTCCCTAGAGAGCCACAGCCTGCCTTGCAAGAATGGCCCAAAGGAATGGCAGCCTTCAGATCATCGTCAGTAATGCTCTGGCCACGACCGGAACGCGCAGCTTATTGTCCGAGGCGGTTTATTTTGGAGCCAGTATGGCACGGTCAATTCTGGCCACCTTGTTTGGAATGGTCTGCTTCATGGGATCGGATTTAGCGAGTGCAATGCCTTCAAAGGCAACGCCTAGCCTCAGCGCTAACAGTCTCAGTGGAGACCGTATCGACGGTGTTGATGTCATTACGAAATTGCGTGTGGAAGGCTTACCAGCTGGCCAACATCGTTTTTGGTTCCGCGTGTCCGATAACAATGTCGGGCAAGGGTGGTATGTTCCGATTATCGTTTTGAAGGGCGCGCAAGATGGGCCGCGGTTCTTGCTGACGGCCGGCATTCATGGCGACGAGCTCAATGGCGTTGGTGTAATTCACGCCCTGATCAACACGATAGACCCGGCAAACCTGAGCGGTACAGTGATAGCCATTCCCGGGCTGAACACGCCAGGAATGATCAACAAGGCGCGAAACCTCGTTACTTCTGAAGCCGGCGGGGACTTCGCCAATCTCAACCGCATTATGCCGGGCAACATTCAGGGTGACAATTTCGCCGAACGTTATGCCGGTAGCCTCTGGAACAACATTATCGAAGACCAAGCCGATTTCGCTATTGACCTGCACACACAATCCACTGGCGTTGCTTACCCTGTTTACGTATTCGCAGATTTTACAGTCGTGGAAATAAAGAAAATCGCAGAACTGCTGGCGCCAGATATGATCAAGATCGACAAGGGTGATGTTGGCATATTGGAAACCACGCTTTCGCAAATTGGCGTGCCTACGGTAACGTTAGAGCTTGGGAATTCCCAAGTGTTTGACAAGGTGATGATCGCGCGCGGCCTTGAAGGTGTGCTGAACGTGATGAAAAATAAGGCCATGCTTGCGGGTGAGCCGAAGCCTCCGGCTCGCCAGCCCATCATCGGCAATCAAGCCATCAACGTCCGTTCCGATATTGGCGGTTTTGCGACCGTGCTCGTTGACTTGATGGACGTAGTGGAAAAAGGCCAAACGATTGCGCGTATCGCGGACCCTTTTGGGCGAACACGAACAACGCTGGTCGCGCCTGTTTCGGGCCATGTTGTTTCTATTGCGACAGACCCCTTGTGTGAGCCCGGTTCGATGTTGGTGCGAATCTTGACCACCAATCCAGACCCATCATGCGTGGATGGATGTTGAGCATTCCATTAGGAGTTTGCTAACCGGACTCCTGCCTTTTATGGAAATATCGGGTTTGGCCTTAAGGTCATGCCGTTCTGATTGATTCGACGAGGAAGTCCCCATGTCTGCAGATGCCGCTGCCGCTGAACCAACAATGGAAGAGATCCTCGCGTCGATCCGTCGCATTATTTCGGAAGACGACAAACCCGCTGACGCGGCGCCTGCCGAGGAGGTATTGGAGCTAACCGAACCGGTAAAGCCTGAGCCTGTCCTTCCGAAGGAAAACAATAGCCAAGACGATATTGATAGCTTGTTCGACACGCCTGAACCGGTCGTTGAGGCCGCTGCCGAAGAGCTTATCGTGACAGATTGGCCGGAGCCGGAGCCTGAGCCAGTACCCATACCGGTGCCCGAGGCCGCTTACCAAGCCCCAGAGCCGCGTCCAATTGTGGCCGCGCCGCTATCGGATGCTTTGATTAGCCCTGTTACGGCATCGGCAGCATCATCGGCACTCTCGCGTTTGCAAAGCATTTCAAACAGCGCGGTCGGTTTAGAGGCCGTTGGCGGCATCACAGTGGAAGCGCTAGCGCGCGAACTCATGCGTCCGATGCTGAAAGAATGGTTGGATGCGAACCTGCCGACGATCGTCGAAGCACAAGTCGCTGCAGAGGTGGCTCGCATTGGTCGCGGCCTTTAACTGCATTTGAAACGGCGTGATGCAGTGGCGGCGTGCGTAAATCGGTTGTGCCGAAAGCGCTTCGCTGACCGGCTCTGATCGTGCTAAGCCACAGTTTTTCCAGTTAGGTCCGCCTTTGGGCGGAATAGAGAGCCATGCTCGACAGTCATTTTGACCATTCAGAGGCCGAGGGCCGCCTTTATGCTGAATGGGAGGCCTTAGGCGCCTTTAAGCCCTCCGCTGACCCCGCTGCTGAACCCTACTGCATCATGATCCCGCCGCCGAACGTGACGGGCTCGCTGCACATGGGCCATGCGTTCACCTTCACGCTGCAAGATATCCTCACCCGCTTCCAGCGCATGCGCGGCAAAGCGGTGCTGTGGCAGCCCGGAACGGACCACGCTGGGATCGCCACGCAAATGGTGGTGGAGCGCCAAATGGCGGCGTCTGGAGCCAATATCACCCGTGCGGACATGGGCCGCGAGGCTTTTGTCGCCAAAGTGTGGGAGTGGAAGGCTGAAAGTGGTGGCACGATCACCCGCCAGCTCAAGCGCCTTGGTGCCTCGTGCGATTGGAGCCGCGAGCGCTTCACGCTCGACGATGGCCTCTCCGCTGCCGTCCGCAAAGTGTTCGTTGCGCTCCATAAGGAGGGCCTGATCTACCGCGACAAGCGTCTGGTAAACTGGGACCCGCATTTCGAAACCGCAATTTCCGATCTCGAAGTTGTCCGCAAGGATACCAAGGGCACCCTGTGGAAAATCGCTTATCCGCTTGAGGATGGCTCCGGCGAGATCGTCGTCGCAACCACGCGGCCTGAAACGCTGTTTGGTGACGTCTGCGTCGCGGTGAACCCGAAAGATGAGCGCTACACCCATCTGATTGGCAAAAACGTCCGTTTACCACTGGCAGACCGCCTCATCCCCATCGTTGCCGACGAGCATTCAGACCCCGAAAAGGGCACAGGCGCGGTAAAAATTACTCCCGCCCATGACTTTGACGATTTCCAAGTCGGCAAGCGCCAAGGCCTTAAGCCACTCAACATTCTAGACCCCAAAGGTGCGCTGAACGACAATGTGCCATCGCGCTTTGTTGGAATTGATCGGTTCGAAGCGCGTAAGCTTGTTCTCGCTGAGCTAGAAGCCCTAGAACTTCGTCGCGGTGAGGATACTGCTACCATCGCCCAACCTTACGGCGATCGCTCCGGCGTAGTCATTGAGCCCTATTTGACAGACCAATGGTATGTCGATGTGCAAGGCATGGCCCAGCGCTCCATGGAGGCGGTGCGCAGCGGCGAAACCCGCATCATCCCAGCCAATTGGGAGAAGGTGTTCTTCCAATGGATGGAAAACATTGAGCCGTGGTGTGTCTCGCGCCAGCTTTGGTGGGGCCACCGCATCCCGGCGTGGCACGATAGCGATGGCAATTGGTTCGTCGGTGAAACCGAAGCCGAAGCCAAGGCCGCCGCCAAAGCCAAACTCGGCAAGGATGTTGCGCTCACCCAAGACGAAGACGTCCTCGATACGTGGTTCTCGTCCGGCCTGTGGCCGTTCTCAACCCTTGGCTGGCCAGACCAAACCCCCGAACTGAAGCGGTTCTACCCCACGAGCGTGCTTGTCACTGGTTTCGACATCATCTTCTTCTGGGTCGCTCGGATGATGATGATGGGCACTCATTTCATGGATTCCGTGCCGTTTAAGACGGTCTATATCCACGCTCTGGTCCGCGACGAGACCGGCGCTAAAATGTCGAAATCCAAGGGCAATGTGATAGACCCCTTGGAAATCCTCGATGACCTCGGGGCCGATGCGCTGCGCTTCACGCTCGCCGCCATGGCCGCACAAGGCCGAGACATTAAGCTGTCCCGCCAGCGCGTCGAAGGCTATCGCAGTTTCGGCACCAAATTGTGGAACGCGTCGCGCTTTTGCCAAATGAATGAGTGCGTTGTCTGGGACGCGTATGACCCTGCCGCCGCCAAGCAGACGATCAACCGCTGGATCATCGGCGAAACCGCTAAGGCCGTGGCCGCCCTCACGCGCGATCTCGATGCTTTCCGGTTCGACCAAGCCGCGAACGGTCTTTACCGGTTTGTCTGGAACGTATTCTGCGATTGGTATGTTGAGCTCATCAAGCCAATGCTCAATGGTGACGACGAAGCCGCCAAGGCCGAAACTCGGCGTACAGCCGCTTGGGTGCTCGATCAGATATTGATCCTGCTCCACCCCTTCATGCCCTTCCTCACTGAGGAATTATGGGCCAAACTCGCAGAATTCGGCCCGAAGCGCACGTCAGCCCTCATCACTACGCTATGGCCCGACCTCTCTGAAAGCCTGGTCGACGACAAAGCGACGGCTGAAATCGATTGGGTTATTCGCCTAGTATCAGAGACCCGCTCAGCGCGCTCCGAACTTGATGTCCCGGCCGGTGCAAAAATCCCACTTTTGTTAATCGGTGCTGATAGTGCAACGAAGGTTCGCCTTGAGCGGTACCAAGATTTGATCGACCGATTGGCGCGCCTTGAATACTCCACGAGCGCCGAAACAGCCCCAGATGGCTCAGTTATTTTCGTTGTCGACGAAGCCACCGTTGCGTTGCCGCTCAAAGGTATTGTTGATTTTGAGGCTGAGCGTGAACGCTTATCCAAGGAAGTGGTGCGCTGCAAAGCCGAGATCGCCAAGATAGATGCCAAACTTTCCAATGAAAGCTTTGTCGCCCGTGCGCCAGAAGAGGTGGTCGACGAACAGCGTGAACGGCGCGCCGAATATCAGGCGATGGTGGACAAATACTCAGCGGCGGTGGCCCGATTGGCTGCGGCGGCGTGAATTCTAGGTCTGTCGATGGTGAAACGGCGTCCGCGCCCGCGCTCTCCATCATTACCTGCACCTATAATGAAGCCGGCAATGTCGGCCCGCTTGTGCGCGAAATCACCGCCGCTTTGGGAACCATGGTGTGGGAACTGATTGTCGTTGATGACAACAGCCCAGACGGTACGGCCGAAACCGCTCGCGCATTTGCTACAGTCGACCCCCGCATCCGCGTGATTCAGCGCATGGAAGTTCGAGGGCTCGCCTCCGCCGCTGTAGCGGGTTTCAACGCGGCCCGCGCAGACACTATGGTGCTCCTCGACGCTGACCTCCAGCACGATCCCGCCCACATCCCCGCGCTGGTGGCAGCATTGCCGGGCAAAGACTTGGTCGCCGCATGCCGCGTGCTGGACGGGGAAGAGGAGGGGCTATCCGCCCCTCGAACCGCGCTTTCACGCACGGCGAATTGGTTGGTGCAAACGCTTCTCGGCGCAAAGCTCAGTGACCCGATGACGGGCTATTTCGCGATGACGCGAAGCTTTTACGAAGGCGCCAAGCAGCGGCTTTCTGCGGTCGGCTTCAAAATCCTCGTCGACCTTTTGGCCTCATCGTCGACAAAGCCGCGCATTGGAGAAGTGGCCATGCGTATGCGTGTGCGCGGCGAAGGGCGTTCCAAGCTTGACGCGCGCGTTATGGCTGATCTTGCGGCTTTGGTAGTTGATAAACGCTCCGGCGGCCTCATTCCCGCTCGTTTTGTGCTTTTTGGCTTTGTCGGGGCGAGCGGCATCATCGTTCAAGTGGGTGTTTTCGCGGCACTTCAGAGGGCAGGGGTCGCGGTCCCCGAAATCGCGCAAGCCATCGCCATCCTGATCGCCATGACGTCTAACTACATACTCAACAACATGCTGACGTTTCGTGATCGCCGGCTAACCGGTTCGGGGTTCGTGCGTGGTTGGTTTGCTTTTGCGCTGGGATGCGCAATCGGATCCGTTGCTAATTTGAGTGTCTTTTCAGTGCTCCATCGCTCACTGGTTTCCGATATCGTAGCCAGCGCTCTCGGTGCGATCGTCGGCAGTGTTTCAAACTACATTTTGGCGCAAAGGCTAACGTGGCGAACGCCCAAGCAAACCTAGCCAACGCGTCGCTTGCATAAAAGACAATTTCACCTGAACCTCTTCCAAGGAAAGCGAAGGAAACTGCGGTGACACCACTCAACTGGCTTTTCGCCTTCGAAGGTCGCCAAGGGCGAGGAAGCTTTTGGGGCGGGATTTTTGTCGTTCTTGTTTTGGGCGTCGTAGACAGTTTTACCGACGGGTTACCTAAGTTCGTCTTGGGTCTTGCAACGCTTTGGATATTCTGGGCAACCGTCACTAAACGTGCCCACGATCGTGGTCACGGCATGGGATTGTGTTTGTTTGCTCTGCTACCATTCGTGATCGGCTGGCTTTGGTTTGTTTTGCCCTTCGCATTGTTTGGTGGGTTTGGTTCGGGCCTGTTGGGTGCCATCGCAGGGTTTAGCGTCGGCGGCTTGATTTTTGCAGTTTGGGCAGCATTGGGTGGGCTGTGGTTCGTGATCGATCTCGGGCTTTTGCGTGGTCAGCGCGGCACCAACCGTTTCGGTGTTTGGCCTAAACGACTTTTTTAGAGACTAAGCCTCGATCTTCTCCATTTTCTTGCCCAACTTAAACGGCAAGAAGCCCGGCACACGGGCGGCATAGTCCGCCCAGCCTTCTTTTTCAGCGAGGTACTTTTCGAGCATCGGCTTGCCGGTTCCAAAAACGAGAAGCCCAGTAATAAGCAGTGGCGAAACTATGCTCATGATCCCGAGCCATCCAACGCTTGCCGCCAATAGCCAGATTCCCCACCAGAAGACTGCCTCACCCAAATAGTTTGGGTGCCTCGTAAAGGCCCATAGGCCAGTAACTAGCAATGTCCCTTCATTTTCAGGGTTTTTTCGGAAATTGTGCAATTGGTGATCAGCAGCAATTTCAAGAGTGAGCCCAACGGCAATGATCACGAAGGCGACGTCGTCCAACAGACCCATCTTGGCTTCTGGCAGCGCGCCCATCACAACAAAGATCGGAAAGGCCACCACGAAGCTGGCCAGCGCCTGTAAACCAAACACCATCACCAAGCTCCGACGCCCAAAGGTCTCGGGGTCTTCTTCGCGCATGACGGCGTAACGCTTGTCTTCCTGGCCCTCGCGCCACCAGCGGCTGAGCATGTGCCACGCCAGCCGCAGCCCCCATAGCCCGATGCAACAGAGCAGCAGCGCGCGTCGATCTTCATCGCCTTGGCCAAGCCCAAATCCAATGGCGGCCGCTAGAAGCAACGACAGAGGCCAAATACCGTCAATTGGTGTTACATCCTTGACCATCGAGCAAAGTGCCCACGCCAATACATAGAGGATGACGAAGCTCGGCAAAGCCACGACGATGAGTTCTAACGTGCCCATGGGCTCACCTTTTTCGGCTCGACTGGTCGTGCCTGTTGATCAGTTTTTCATCCATCCCTAAACAGGACATGCGACGTTTCGTCGAGAGTGCATCCGCAGCAATCCTTTGCTAGAGTTGCGCGAAACGAGTGGCGATTTGGGCCAGAGAAAAGAAGTGATGCGTCAGAACCGCATCTGGAGGCGCATATGGACTACGGGGCCATTTTTAAGAGCGCTTTAGATGATATTCGCAAAGAGGGCCGTTACCGTGTGTTTGCGGACCTGAAGCGCCACCGCGGTTCATTCCCCAGTGCCACATTACGCACGGATCAAGGTGACCGCTCAATAACCGTGTGGTGTTCCAACGATTATCTGTGCATGGGTCAAAATGTTGACGTCTTGGCGGCAATGCATCACTCGATAAATGAAGTTGGCGCCGGAGCGGGCGGAACGCGAAACATTTCCGGCACAACCAGCTATCATGTCGACTTAGAAGCCGAATTAGCCGATTTGCATGGCAAAGAAGCTGCCTTGCTATTCAACTCTGGCTACATGGCAAATGATGCCACACTGTCTACGTTGGCACGCTTGGCTCCCGGCTGCATTATCTTTTCAGATGAAATGAACCATGCCTCGATGATTGAGGGCGTGCGGCGCGCCGGGTGCGAGAAGCGCATTTTCAAACACAATGATGTCGAACATCTTGAACGGCTTTTGGCGGCGGCTCCGATTGATGCGCCGAAGTTGATCGCTTTTGAAAGCGTTTATTCAATGGATGGCGATATCGCCCCGATTGAAGCGTTTTGCGATCTAGCCCGAAAATATAATGCGTTGACCTATCTCGACGAAGTTCACGCGGTTGGCCTTTATGGTCCGCGGGGCGGTGGCGTTGCAGAGCGTGACGGTCTTTTAGATCGCATTGACGTAATTGAGGGAACGCTGGCCAAGGGCTTTGGTCTCATGGGCGGTTACATTGCTGCAAGTGCAACGATTGTGGACGCCATTCGGTCAATCGCGCCGGGCTTTATCTTCACAACTTCTTTGGCACCCGTGCTGACTGCCGGCGCACTGAAGAGCGTCCAACTGCTCAAGGGTCCGCTCGGGGTCGCGCTTCGCGCGCAGCATCAAGAACGCGCTGAAAAGCTGAAGATTATGATGATGCAAGCGCAATTGCCGGTGATGGACACGGTGACACACATTGTGCCTCTAATGGTCGGCGATGCGGTAACTTGCAAAGCGATTTCTGATCGCTTGCTCGATGTTCATGGCGTCTATGTTCAACCGATTAACTATCCTACAGTTCCAAGGGGAACAGAGCGCCTTCGCTTCACGCCCTCACCAGAACACACAGATGCGCACATGGAAGCGCTGGTAGCTGCACTCATTGAATGCTGGGGCACTTTGCGTGTCCGCCGAGCCGCCTAGTAACTCCTCGCTATCAGGCCGTGAGATAATCCTCACCGTCCAACGGAACGGTCAATGGTTGGAAGCCCGCGCCATCGATGTGGAAACCGGGCTGGAAGCAGTCACGATGGGTCCGGTGAATGCCGCGCGATTTGACTTGGAGCGTCTGGCAACCAACAAACTTCGCTTTATCCTACGTCGCGAAGGTATCATTGCGAAGGGAGACGGAGAAGCGAACCGCCCAAAGCGACCCGGCATAGTGGTGTAAATTCCGCCCTTTATGTCGACTTCTTACAAAGCAAACGCTAAAGCAGTCCGATCATGACTTGGTCCCCCGCATCGTGGCGCGAAAAGCCCGCCAAACACCTTCCCGCTGACTATCCAGATATGGCTGCGTTGAGCGCCGTGGAAGCGAGATTGTCACAAAAGCCTCCCTTGGTCGTAGCATCGGAAATAGACAAGCTTAAGCGCAAGCTCGCGGGCGTTGTCGACGGAAAAGCTTTCCTCCTTCAAGGAGGGGATTGCGCTGAAAGCTTTGCGGAATTTTCTGCGGACCGCGTGATCAATTACTTCAAGCTTTTCCTGCAAATGGCGATGGTTCTCACGTTTGCGGGTGGCAAGCCGGTAGTTAAGGTGGGGCGCGTAGCAGGCCAATTCGCAAAGCCGCGATCAGAGCCTATCGAAACCATAGGTGATGTGGTTTTGCCATCCTATCGTGGTGACATTATCAACGGCATGGATTTCGACGCGGCGTCGCGCATACCCGATCCTGCCCGGTTGCTCTCGGCCTATGATCAATCAACCGCGACCCTTAATCTTTTGCGCGCCTTGGCGACCGGCGGCTATGCCAATCTTTCAAACGTCAACAATTGGAACTTGGCCTTTGCTAAAAAGGCCGGTGCTGCAGCTGAGTATCTGAAGCTCGCCCATCGAATCGAGGAGAGCCTCGATTTCATGAGCGGCGTTGGACTGTCCAAGGATGGTGAAGCCAGCTTTGACACGGTAGACTTCTTCACAAGTCACGAAGCCTTACTGTTGGGGTATGAGCAATCACTCACCCGCCAAGATAAACTCTTTGGCACGGGTGGTTGGTACGACACGTCGGCTCACATGGTCTGGATTGGAGATCGTACTCGTCAACTCGATGGCGCGCATGTCGAGTTTTGTCGGGGCATTAAAAACCCAGTCGGCATGAAGTGTGGCCCAACCCTGGAGCCCGATGATTTGATCCGTTTGATTGACGCTTTGAATCCAACCAACGAAGCCGGGAAACTAGTCCTCATTGCACGCTACGGCTCTGAAAAAGTGGGTCACGGATTGCCGAAGTTGGTACGCGCGGTTCAGAAGGAAGGTCGCAAAGTGGTGTGGTCGTGTGATCCGATGCATGGCAATACACTCAAGACCGGGAATGGCTATAAGACCCGCCCGTTTGATCGCGTGATGTCTGAAGTTCGCACCTTTATGGAGGTCTTGCCGTCTGAAGGGGCCTATGCTGGTGGCGTTCACCTTGAAATGACGGGCGATGACGTTACGGAGTGCCTCGGCGGCGCAACGCCGGTTACGGAACAAAACATCGCCTCACGCTATCACACACACTGTGATCCACGCCTGAACGCCGACCAATCCTTGGAACTGGCGTTTACAGTCGCCCATGAGTTGCGCGAGGCCCGTCAAGTGCGCCGTTTAGCGGCTGCTGGCCTGTAGCTTAACATTGCGATGGCCAGCCATGGTTTGAGCGAGGAGGAGCGGTTTAGGCTGGCCTATCACGCTCTCAGCAGCCCAAAGATCCATGGCTTGGCGGCTGATGCTGCCATCGAAGTGATAGAAACACACGGCGCTGTGGTTTTCCTAGCCGGTGAAAAAGCGTGGAAGATAAAAAAGCCGCACGACTTCGGATACATGGACTTTTCTTCGATTGAGAAGCGCTACTGGGCGCTGAACCGCGAAGCAAAAATCAATCTTGCTTGGGCTCCGGACGTGTACGGGAATGTCAACGCGCTTATCCGCGACGATGCCGGAAACATTGGCTTGGGCGGTCACGGCGAAACGATCGACTACGCGCTTGAAATGCGCCGATTTGATCCCAGCCAAGTCTTGGCTTCGATTGCTGATGCAGGTCAATTGACGGCTGAACATGCCGAAGGCGCCGCGCGCGCTTGCGCACGAGGAGCGTCTAAAGCCCCGCGCGTGCTTGATCGCGATCCCGTTGAAGCGGTCGCGATGGTAATCAACTCAAATCAAGACTGTTTGCGACGCCATCCGCAACACTTTGCAAAATCTGCGATCGATGATTTGACTTCAAAGAGCCGCGAGGCCTTGGCGTTGATCGCTGCATTGCTCAAACGGCGTGGTGAAAACGGGCTTGTTCGGCATTGCCATGCCGATATGCACCTTGGCAACATTGTCCTGATCAAAGGCAACCCGACTCCGTTTGACGGGATTGAGTTCTCAGACGCGTTTGCCGAAATCGATGTGGGCTATGACGCTGCGTTCCTCTTTATGGACCTTTGGCGGCGTGGCCTGCGCGTTGAAGCTTCACGGGCGTTGTCGGCTTGGGTCGATGAAATGGCACGTGAAAATGCCGATTTTGCCTTTGAAGGGCTCTGTGCACTCCCGCTTTTCCTGTCTCTGCGCGCCGCCGTTCGCGCTCATTGTGCAGCCGATTCTAACGACTTTGCGCTGGCAGAGTTTTTCTTGGCTCAAGCAAATGAAATGCTGGCGGGAAGCGAACCTAGGCTGGTGGCCATAGGCGGGCTTTCTGGTTCAGGAAAATCAACGCTGGCGCGGCTACTGGCTCCGCACCTTGCGTCCGCGCCGGGCGCCTTAGTGTTGCGATCCGACGAAATTCGCAAGCGACTAGCCGGTGTCAATTCAACTGATGGGCTAGGGCCTGAATTCTACACACCTGAAGCCTCGGCGCAGGTTCACGTGACTCGCTGTCGAGAGGCAATGCTGGCACTCCGTGCGGGAAGGGGTGTTATTGTCGATTCTGTATTTGGTGCACCTGCGGAACAAGTTGAAATTGAAAGGGTCGCACGCGAAGCTGAAGTCCCGTTTTCGGGCCTTTGGCTTGATGCGCCTTTAGAGACTAGGGTTCAGCGCGTAGAGAACCGAGTAAATGATGCTTCTGATGCCAACGTAGATATTGTTCGCGGTCAAATTGTTGGGCTAACGCGGCACAGTTGGACAAAAGTGGACGCAAGTGGCTCACCACAGCAAATCTTGACAGCCGCGAGGAATGCCTTGGGCATTTGATCGGACGCACTAAGCAATCAGGTCTCGGCTGCGCGCCACCGGCTTTCCCCAAAAAGCTTCAAAAGCGACAACTACCTGAAGGGGTTCGTCCTCCAAAACAGAGAGCACAACTGCGAGTGATTTGTGGTCTTCAAAATGCCATATACGCGCCTGAAACCGCCGCCACACTGGCACCAATTTCGCTTTTTCTTGCCAGAGAACTGCTGGGCTTTCTGGGTCGATCTCCAGCACGCTCAATTGTCGTCCACCGAGGTCTGACGTTTGAAGCCGCGCTCGCGCGATGGCAGACCAGCTGATTTGTCCATACCCATCCAGCCAGAAGCCATGCCTATTCATCAGGATTTGTGCCTGTTCCCCAGAAACCGCCGGCCAATAGTGAAAAAGCAGGCATGCAGCGAACAAACTCGGCACAACCGGTGGTTGGCCAAACACAAGCATTACCACCGAAAAACAGGCCGAAATGGCGAGCGCTACGACAATGAAACGTCTTGGCCCATCTGATGCGATATGAGCACTAAAGACGCGAGAACCGAGATCAGCTTTTTCCAATCTGGCCTCTATGCCGCAATAGGTGATCAGCCAACACGCAGGCAACCATCGCCTCGCCAACAGGGGCCGCGCGGATCCCAACGCAAGGGTCATGTCGGCCCACAGTGCGAACGTCGACATCAGAACCGTCCATCGTAACTGATGGAACCGGAGTCAAAATAGACGACGTTGGCTTTACGGCAAACCGCACGACGATATCTTGGCCCGTCGATATTCCGCCGAGAATGCCGCCTGCATGGTTGGATAGAAATACCGGCTTGCCGTCATTACCCATCCGCAAGGCGTCGGCATTACTCTCCCCAGTAGCGCTAGCTGATGCAAAACCGTCGCCAATCTCAACACCCTTCACGGCATTGATACTCATCAGCGCCAAGGCAAGATCACTATCGAGTTTGCCATAGATCGGAGCCCCTAGTCCAATAGGGACGCCAGACGCCACAATCTCAATCACCGCGCCGACAGACGAACCTGCCTTCCGAACGGCATCGAGATAGGCTTCCCAGTGCTTTGCCATAGCAACATCCGGGCACCAAAACGGGTTTTTCTCGGTCTCATTCCAATCCCAAGCATTGCGATCAATCTTTTGATCGCCGATCTGGATGAGGGCGCCTTTTATTGATACGCCTACACCAAGGACCGTGCGCGCGACCGCACCAGCTGCCACACGCGCCGCTGTTTCCCGTGCCGATGACCGACCGCCACCGCGGTAGTCACGCAGGCCATATTTCGCTTGGTAAGTCAGGTCTGCGTGGCCCGGCCGATATCGATCCCGAATTTCGCCATAGTCCTTGGATCGTTGGTCTGTGTTTTCGATCAAAAGGCTAATTGGTGTGCCGGTAGTTCTCGGGCCTTCGGTTCGGTCGTCCTCAAAAACTCCAGAAAGGATTTTGACTTCGTCAGCCTCGCGTCTTTGCGTAACAAATCGGCTGGTGCCGGGCTTTCGTCGGTCAAGCCAATGCTGAATGTCTGCTGCGCTAAGTCTCAGGCCCGGGGGGCATCCATCGACAACGCAGCCAAGGGCAGGCCCGTGGCTCTCACCCCAAGTCGTAACGCGAAACAGATGGCCAAAGGTGTTATGTGACATGAAATGGCTTGTCGCCGACCGCAGCCGTTTGAGCAACTATGCCGACCATCCAAATCACCCTTGGTCTCAACCCGCTTGCAGATTGTAATGAAGAGACTGATTGGTCTTGCCGGACCCAGATAAACCGGTGGCTCCCCGAGCAGGACTCGAACCTGCGACCAAGCGATTAACAGTCGCTTGCTCTACCAACTGAGCTATCGAGGAATAACCGAGCGGCGCTTATAGCCCCGCCAAAAAGTGGTGCAACCCCTTTCTGCACTGCCAAACGGGTCCATCTGCATTTGTATGCTTCCGAACAAAAAAAGGGGAGCCAATGGCTCCCCAAAATTATGAATGGGTATGGTGGGGTGTCTTCAAGGAAGACAATTAAAGAAATAGCGATTCCATGGCTAATAAAACGTAAACAACAGGGTTGGCGAAGGCTTTTTCCTAAGTTTTCGGGCCGAAACCAGCCAAATCATTCTTTCCGCAACCGGACACGGGCCTTGGTTTCAATTCCCGCGCCATCAATTGCGGAGACAGTGAAAAAACCTGGTGATTCGGGCTTCCAGATTGCGCGATCGCCTTCACGGGGGATTGGCTTTCCATCGACATACCAAGTGACAGGATCAACGCCACCACGCGCTGAGAGAACAAAGCCCCGTTGGTCGTTCATCAGCAAAACTGCCCCGTCTGGAGGGAAGGCAATTGCAGGTCCGGCACCCTCCAAGGCGCCACGTGTCATCCGTTTAGGCCCATTGCCTTGCTCATTTTGGTTGGGTTCCGCTCGTACGGTCTTGGCATCGCCGATAAGATCGAAAATATCGAGCAAAACGGGCAGCGCATCAGTTCTGCCAGTCGAATCGGTGCGTGGCGTTCCATCGGGCCGACCGACCCAAACGACGACCGCATACCGGTCCGTATACCCAGCCGCCCACGCATCTCTAAACCCGTATGACGTGCCCGTTTTTGCAGCCACGTCCGGCGCTCCATCAGCGAGAGCCCCCGGAACCCGACCTGCGGGCGTTGGTGCTCGCTTCAGGATTTCAGTAATCTTCTCCGCGCTTTCAGGCGCACAGAACTGCGTCTCACGCCTAATTGTTGGCTTTGGTACCATTGTCCATACCAAGGGCGTGACCTTACAATTGTCTGCGAGACCGGCATAAATCATCGCAAGATCATCCATGCGAATGCCAATCCCACCCAACGCAAGGGCCAAGCCGGGGTCACGATCATCTCTGCGGGGCAGGCGCATCCGCATGCCGGTACTTTCCAAAGCTGCACGAAACCGAGCCGCACCGACACGATCGAGCGCTGCCACAGCGGGAACATTGAGGGAGTGCTGCAAAGCATCGCGAACACGGACTTCGCCATTGAACACGCGGTCAAAATTCTCTGGTGAATAGGCACCAAATCGCGTTGGCATGTCTTCAACTAAGCTGTCAGGCGCAGCAACACCGTCATCAAACGCGAGGGCATAAATGAACGGCTTCAGTGTTGAGCCGGGAGATCGAAACGCCGCGCTCATATCGACAAGCCCGCCCGTTGCTTTTGCGTTGGCTGAGCCAATAAGCGCCCGTACTTCCCTCCCCGGCAACTCGACGACTATGCCCGCCGCTGTCGCGCCAGACGGGGATGCTTCTAACAGTCGCCGCTCAACGAGTGCTTGTAGTCGTGTGTCTAATGTTGAAACTACGCGGCCATCTCGGGGTGCAAGTCTAGCAACCCGATCGGCAATATGCGTCGCGACGGTAGGAAAAGGCCGTCGCACGGGCAGGGGCTCTGATGCCCCTTCACGGAGGTCGGCGGCAGTAATCAATCCAGTATTTTGCATTTTCCGAAGCGCTGCTAAACGTCCTGATTGTGCTGCCTCCGGTCGTCGATCTGGCCGTCGTCCTTCAGGGGCCTGGGGTAGGGCCAATAACAAAGCGATTGAGCCAGTAGAGAGGTCTTGTGGCTCTCGCCCAAAATAAGCCCGCGATGCAGCTCTTACGCCTTCAAGATTGCCGCCGTAAGGCGCCAGAGTGAGATAAAGGCTCAGAATGTCACGCTTGCTAAAGCGCCGTTCAATTTGAAAAGCGCGCAACATTTCAAGTGCTTTGCTCAAGGGCGAGCGGCTCCGAGGCTCCAAGAGCCGTGCCGTTTGCATTGAAATCGTTGACCCGCCGGATGTAACCCGACCAGATACAAGGAACGAGCCAATCGCGCGCGTCATGGCCAGAGGGTCAACACCGGGGTGCAACCAGAAACGCTGATCTTCAACACCGATGATTGCGTTAATCAGGTTCGGATCGGTTTCGCTGAGGCGTGCGGCCAGCCGCCATCGTCCTTGCGGCGTCGTGTATCCACGGACCCAGCCGCCGTCTTTGTCGAGCACGACTTTTGATACGACCATGCCGCGCTCAAGCGGTGGCGGAATGGTCAGGTCGACAGCAACAAAAAGTCCGAGTGCAGCTGCAATCCAAGCCGCAACTCGTGCCTTCCCCATTTTCAGTGTCAACCTCGCGCGAACGTAATCATGTTCCGCTCAACACGCTCATGCGGCCGGCACCCGTCCGCGCAAACACGCCGGGGCGATACATATCTTCGATCTGTGCTCCCGGCTGTGCATAGCTGCCGGGTGTTACAGCGCGTGCAATGTAAGCGACGGTTTGGGCCTCTTGGCGAGCCGTGAATGAAGCCACGAAACGGTCATCGCGCGCCTCAGCTATGTCGGCGTCAAGGATTCTTCCTATCCAACCGAAAGGCCCGGTCCCGCCACCATCAGCGTTAGAACCATCATTTGCCGTCAACACAGTTTCGATCTCAAGCCCTGCGGGCAGGGGGTCAATCAGCACTGATTGAATGATCCGCCCGCCCGATGTTGAAGCCGAAAGCCGGACCAGAACGCGATCGCCCTGCTTCAAATCAGCCATTGAAACCGCTGAACCGTCTAGTGCCGTGATAGAGCGAGACAGATTCATGCCCGCTGAAAGCGCAGGGGGTGGAGTTGATGGCGATCCACTAATCAACACGGTGCGCCACACCGTGCCTGTTCCAGCATTAAGGAAGGCCATCCCCTTGCTAAGCTCGGCGTAAGGCGCGGGGAACGCTAAACTGCCGCGCTCCTCAACAGCTGCGGCACCGGCCACGCCTATGCGTAGGAGGCCGGCGCGCGAGGCAAGCGCGTTGGCTGCCAGCACCATTTGGGCTTGTTCCTGCGTATTCAACGTCGAAGCTGGGCCCGCTTCCTGCGCGAGTCGACCCGCCAGTCGGTTTGCCAAAGGCAATTGATTGGCTTCAACCGCGAGGGCCAAAACAGCAGCAAGATCGCGTGTTTTTGATTGATACCAATCACCGGGGTTTACATAGCCTAGCGCCGATTCGGCGTCACGGAAGGCGGCGTTTGCGCGTGCGCGGTCGCCAAGGGCTGCCAATGCTGCGCCGATTTGCGCTTTAGCCATTGGGCTAGGCTCTTTGCTCATCTGGTTGTCGGCAAAATAGCGAACGGGCCCGAGATCTGTCCGTCCGGCTCGCGCCAAGACGTAGAGCGCATAAGCGCCCCCGCGGGAACGAACCAACGCGTCGCTATCGCCCAACGCACCACTCGACGTCATATTGTAGGTGGTATTGGTCCATTCGCTAAGGCGCGTTACCTCCTTTAGTGCCTTTACTGCGCGGTCAATGGCCTCTTCTGGCACAGCCGCACCTGCAGCCTTTGCCCGAAGTAAGAAGTCAGAGGCGTAAGCGCCCAGCCATGGCGAAGCACTGTTATCGCCTTCACGCCACATGCCGATTGTGCCGTCCGGGCTCATCCGATCCAAAATCGTATTGACCGCTTTTTGGACAATCGGTGCCGCTTTGGGATCCAAGGCCGATTTTGCTTCGGTCGCGATTGTATTCTTGTAGACGTAAGGCATCGCGCCCGAAACGGTTTGTTCCGTGCAGCCATAGGGATAACGAGAGAGAGCTTCCGTTAGCGCTTTGGCATCAATTCCTCTCAGTGAAGAGTAGGAAATGCTAACGCTTGATCCTGCCGAGAAACCTGCAAGGAGGCTGGTTTGGGCAACAAACCGCTCGCCGGCTGCCTGAGGTGATGTTTCCGCAACGGTTACAGGCAACTCACCAGGCCTTACTTGGATTGAGTAGGATCGCGAAACCGCAAATCCACCGGGCCCAGTAATCGCCAACTTTACCTCGCCGACCCCCGCTTGCGCCGCGGCTATAGGCACCGAGAGCAGTGATCGCCCACCCTGAGACAAGGTAGTTGACAATGTCGGAGGTGCCAAAGCCGCCAAAGCGCCGCCACCCGTTACGACAGCTTGGTAGTCTCCGGCTTTGCCTTCAACATTGTCGAGCAATAGCGTGGCCGAAACTTGGTCCCCCGGAGCCATGAACCGCGGCAACGTCAAGTCTGCCACAACGGGATCACGAACGGTTATGGGCCGCGAACTCGAGCCAAGGGCATCATCGCTCCATGCGACAGCCATCAACCGCAACTCGCCATTGAAGTCTGGAACGTCGAGCTTGATGTTTGCTGTCCCGCCAAAGCCGACAGTCACGATACCTGAAAAAAGCGCTACTGACTTGGTTGGAACAACCGTAAGTCCTTCGCCACCAAGGCTATCGCCACCTTGTTTGAGAGCCGCAGCAGCGCCCATATTCGGGTCGAGCAATCGGCCATAGTCATCCCTCAATTCGATCCCCAGAGCCCGCTTGCCGAAATAGTGGCCAACAGGATCGGGGGTCGTAAACTTTGTGAGCCTCAAGATGCCTTCGTCCACCGCGGACAAGGTCACGCGAACGGTGGAACCGAAGCTCGCATTGGCAATCTTGACCGGAACAGTGATGGACTGACGCGGTGTAATCTTTGGTGCGCCACCAATTGATACAGAAAGCGTTCGTGCACCTGAATCAAGCCCGGCATAGGCGATGCCGAGTGCACGCCTTGGTACGGGCTGGTTTCCGGCGTCGCGCTTAGTAACCACGGAAACCATTACATAGGCACCGCCACCCCAGTCATCGCTGGACTTCACGCGCACAGTTGTGCCGCTTGCCTTAACATCAACAGTCCTGATTTCGAGAATATTGTCATTTGCGACAACAATTTGTGCTGTTCCGTCATAGGGTGAGCGAATTGTAACAGCCACATCTTGCCCAGACTTTACGGGCTTCTCGGGGACGGAGACTGTTACGCTGTCGGGTGTGTCGCGCTCGCCTGTCCCACCCCAACCTACAGAAAACCGCACAGAGCTCGTTGCCCCAGTCGCGGCATCTGTAACCACTAGCCGATACCAACCATCTTCTAATCGTTTGGCAAACAATGTTGCCTTACCAACATTTGTGCTCAATGTGCTGCGCGACATCGGAATATCGCGTGAAGATCGCCGATAAGACCATTCGCCGTCCTCTTGATACCAATCCCAATTCCAGTCTTCCTGCACAATCGACACTGAGAGGTTTTGCGCGGCCACGGCTTGGCCAGCTGTGTTCAGCGCCACCACATCAAAAGCGGAATCCTGACCGGAGGTCACGGCATAGTCAAAGCGTGGACGGATGCCGATTGCGAGGTCACGCAAGCGCACCGGAACAGCAACCCGCTCCCGCACGGCGCGTCCTCCGGGCTCGACAACACTGACAACAGCTTCGGCGCGAAGCATTTTTGTTGTTTCGCCCACATCTGGCAGCGCGAGCGAAAGGTTTGCCAGTCCGGCCCCATCCGAAACAGTTGACTCGAACTCCAGCAGGCGCTCTTCAAACAATTCTTCTTCACGCCCAAAGCGGAAGTCTTTCCACTGCGGGAACGGGTTAGGGTCGACGGAAAGCCGACCATCACCTTGCACTGTCAAGCCGCTACCGACAGCGCCGTAAAGAAAGCGCGCCTTAACGGCCAAGCTAACGGGACTTTCAACCCTTAGCGGACCGCCAACGGCACTGGCGGCCACTTCAAGACGCTGAGGAACAAAATCCTCAACCGCGAAGCGTGCATCCCCAATTTCTTCTTTGATCCCATCCACGAGCAAGGCAATCCGCCATTGTCCCCGCGGTGAAGCGCGATCCAAAGCCAGATCAATACCGGCATCCCCTTGGTCTGATGTTGTCAGCCTTTGGCGAAAGGCCTCTGTTCCGTTTGGCCGATAAAGAACTATTGCACCGGGACGTTTTTTCAGCGGCTTAGCCGCGCGGTCGCGCGCCAAAGCTACAAGCCGCACCATTTCGCCGGGCCGATAAATGCCACGATCTGTATAAACAAAGCCGTCGGCAACACCCAATGCGGTCCGGCCGCCAATGCCTTTATCGGAAAGGTCCATTGCGGGCCTGCGCAGATCATGGACCGCGAAGTCACCGTTTTTCCCGTAAGCGAATAGATAGCGTGGCTCCAAAGGCCCTTCGCCATTCAAAAGCGCTGGCTCAAAACGTGCCCTGCCATTATTGTCGGTCGTAGCGCGACCGAGCTCATCAGCATTGGCTGCCATGAGGCGGGTTTGGATGCCTGAAACCGGTTTTCCTGAGTCTAAGTCCCGAATGACTGCATCCAATCCGGCACCACGGAAGGTGGTAACAGCCATGTCGGTGTAAACCACCCACCGTAGCGCTGCAGCGGCTGTATCCTCTTCATCAGGAGATTTTCCACCGGCACCCGCGGAAACATCGGTGACTTTGATGACATAAACACCCGGCGCGCGATCTGGAATGGCGGCCCCGAGTGGGAAAACCGACGTAATGCGCTGATTGCGAACATTCTTTACATCAACAGTCCCCGTCCAGATTGGTCGTGCTGTCTCGCTTGCTTCGGTATCCCCGAAATAGCTCCATGCGCCTTCAGCGACCGATTGCCCTTCGGCAATTTCTTCAGCGGTCGGCAAAATTCGATCGGAGACCCGTTTTACCTCAACCTTCAACGTCGAAACATTGACGGTCGAAATGCCGACGCCGTCTGCTTGGCTCCGTGGTAAAATGACGCCTGAACCCGGAAACCCAACAAATGCGGGTTGATCGCCAAAAGCGATCGTAAACTCCTCAGAGCGTTTGGTAACGTCACCATCCGCCGCCGGAAGACCCGCTTTGATTGTTGTTTTTCGGTCAGGGCTGAAGCCCAGTCCGGATAGGCACAAGGCGCTTTCGCGTGGTGTCGCTACAAAAGGTGAGGCAGGCTGAATATCGATGTAGTCGGCCCAACGGACTTTTGCATCCGTCGAAAGTGGCTTTGAAAACTCAAGGCAGGCAACGGGCTGGTCACCCGAAAAATCAGGACGCAAACTAAGAAACTGCATTCCCGATACTTTTTTCGAACCCGGTCGAGCAGCATTCGCCGATCGAATGGCCTCAGCGCCGCCTGATGATGCATCGGGCGATGCCATTTCGGCTTTTGGCGGTTCAGGAGGCGCATTGCGCCCCATCACCCATCCGCCACCAAGGCCAGCAATCGCAGTTGCTGCCGCCAAAACAGTCGTCTGCCACGTTTTCATCGAGTCACATTTCCTCACGGAGTTGTGACCATTGTGAAGCAATCTTGTTGCGTCGTCAGCTTACTATCGTTGGAAATTCCAAGTTTATTTTGAGGCTTTGATGAGGCCCAGATCGGCCGTTCCAATAGTGAGAGGGGGCCGCGCAGGATTAGGCATCGCTGTGTCTTAAAGCCGAATGCCTATAACGCCACGCAATCAACGTAGTCAAAAGCCCAGTCTGGAGGCCGCGCCCGGAATCGAACCGGGGTGCACGGATTTGCAGTCCGCTGCGTAACCACTCCGCCACGCGGCCTCACTTGGGGCGTTGCGGGTAACAGATACCGCAATCAACCGCAACGCGGTGATACGGTTCCTTGCCGCAAAACGCAGACACGATTATCACACACGCACCATTTCTGGATTCTGAACACCCGAGGTTTGTTTTGGACTACGCCGCCGCCCGCGCAACCATGATTGATAGTCAGGTTCGAACCAACGACGTTTCCGACCTCGCTTTGCAAGACGCTGTCCGCGCTGTTCCGCGCGAACTTTTTGTTCCTGAGGCCAAGCGCACCTTTGCCTACGCCGAAATTGAGATTCAATCCGCTCCCGGTCGTGTGCTTTGGAAATCGCGAGACTTCACAAAGCTAGCTCAGGCCGCAGGAGCGTTTCCGGGAGACCGAGTGCTCGTGATTGCGGGCGCCGCTGGCTATTCCGCTGCAGTGTTTGCGGCCATGGGTGCGACCGTCACAATCCTTGAGGAAAGCGAGGCTCTGGCCGATCATGCGAGGGCCTTATTGGAATCGAGCGGCGTGCCCGGCGTCAACGTCGAAATTGGGACCCTAGAGCAGGGGCTGTCGGGTCCGTATGATTTGATTTTTGTTGATGGTGCCGTTGAGGCCATTTCGCAGAAGTGGACCAAAGCGCTTGCAGAAGGGGGGCGCTTGGCCGTTATCGTGTCAGCAGGTCCACTCGGAAAAGCGCGGCTGTATGTGTCATCGGGTGGTGTCGCATCAGCGCGAGACGTATTCGATTGCAATGTCCCTCTTCTTGCCGGTTTTGCGCAGGCGCGAGGCTTTGAATTCTAAGTTTTCTCTGACGAGAAGCGCGGTTCTAGGGTGCAACGTATCAAGGCGTTTCTCGTGTGATCCGTGCGGTTGAGAGCGCTCACTGAAAGTAAGCACATGAAAGTCCGTTTCGCCCCATCGCCAACAGGAAAGCTCCATGTTGGTAATATCATCACTGCATTGCGCAATTGGTTGTTCGTCCGCAAACACGGAGGCACGTTCCTTTTGCGGATCGATGATACTGACTTTGAACGTTCAAAGCCGGAGTTTGAAGCCGCCATTGAACGGGACTTAACTTGGCTCGGTCTCAATTGGGATGAGAAGGAGCGCCAATCCGAGCGTGCGGCGATTTATGAGGCTGCAGCCGAAAAGCTGAAAAGCGCCGGCATGCTCTACCCATGTTACGAAACTGCCGACGAACTTGAGCGCAAGCGCCGGATCGCGCAATCGCGCGGGCGACCTCCTGTTTATGATCGTGCGGCGCTCGCTATGTTGCCATCGGATCGGGCGACCTTAGAAGCACAAGGCCAGAAGCCGCATTGGCGGTTCAAACTTTCCGGTGCACGCGTTACTTGGATCGACTTGATCCGTGGCGAACAAGCCGTTGAGACCAGTTCGCTGTCTGACCCTGTCCTCATTCGTGCAGACGGGGCGTTTCTTTATACCCTGCCATCAGTTGTAGATGATGTGGATTTGGGCGTGACCCATGTTGTGCGCGGCGAAGACCACGTGACCAACACCGGCGCACAGATTGAAATATTTAGAGCGCTCGGCATCGCAGAGCCCACCTTTGGTCATTTCCCTCTCTTGGTGGGCGCCGACGGTGAGGCGCTTTCAAAACGTCTCGGCTCTCTATCAATCGAGCAGATGCGCGACGATGGCCTTGAACCTATGGCGGTTTTGTCGGTGCTTGGGCGGATTGGCACGTCGGATCCTGTTGAAGCTGTTCGCGATTTGGCGTCCTTGACCGCGACATTTGATTTCAGCCGAATTGGTCGCGCACCGGCCCGTTTCGATCTGGATGATGTTGCGCGCATGAACGCCCAATTGTTGCACACGACCGAATACACTGACGTCAAACAGAAACTTGCGGCGATTGGTAGCGATCTCGGGGAAGTGTTTTGGAACGCGGTGCGTGCAAACGTGGTGCGTATTGGCGATGTAAAGGGCTTCGTGGACATCGTTCACGGCAACATTACGCCCATCATCGAGGATCACGCTTTTGCTGCGCAAGCCGCCGCGCTGCTTCCCCCCGCGCCATGGGATAACGCGACTTGGTCTAGCTTCGTCAATGCTGTGAAAGAGGCGACGGGTGCAAAGGGTAAGGCTTTATTTCAGCCTCTAAGGCTGGCGCTTACGGGGCAAAGCCATGGGCCAGAAATGGCCGCTTTGTTTCCATTGATTGGTCCGGAGCGTTCACGAACCCGCTTGCAGAGCGAATAGGAACCGCTACCGCGAGAGCTAACCTGCAGCAAACAGGTCCGAACCCTTTTGAATGGTCAAACGGCCGCGGCACGGTGCGGATTGCATGGCGCGAAACTTCGTGACACAAGGCACTTCCTTTTGCAAATGGTTCGCAACAACAATGATACGCTCAATTTTAACGGCTGGAATTTCGTTAGTCGCATTGCTTGGTTTAGCCGCCTGTTCTTCACCGGCGACGCAATCAAGCCCTGCAGCTTCCAAAGGCGAGCTGAATCTGTATTCCGCACGCCATTACGACGCGGACGAGCAGCTTTATGCGCTTTTTGAAAAAGAAACCGGCATTACGCTCAACCGGATTGAACTAAGCGGCGATCAACTTATTGCCCGTATGGTAGCCGAAGGCGCCCAAAGTCCCGCAGACGTTGTTCTTGTGGTTGATGCAGGCGTTATGTGGCGCGCCAAGGAAAAAGGGCTGTTTCAACCGCTCGTCTCAGAGACGTTGAGCAAGGCTATTCCCGAACATCTGCGTGAACCGACTGGCCTTTGGTATGGCTTTGCCAAGCGCGCACGTGTCATTGCCTATTCAACCGAACGCGTAAAACCTGACCAAGTTTTGACCTATGCCTCGCTCACTGACCCGAGCTTCAAAGGGAAGATTTGCCAGCGCGCATCATCAAATATCTACAATCTCTCTTTGATGGCAGCTCTGATCGACCATATTGGCCAAGAAGCCGCTCTGAATTGGGCGAAGGGTGTGGTCGGAAACTTCAAGCGGCCAGCCCAAGGCAACGATACGGATAACTTGAAAGCCATCGCTGCTGGCGAATGCGACGTAACGCTGTCTAATCACTATTATTGGGCTCGACTAAAGGGTTCGCAGAACGCGGATGACCAAGCTGTCGCAGCAAAAGTTGGCCTGAGTTTTCCAGATCAAGCCGGTGTTGGCACTCACATAAACATTTCTGGCGGTGCCCTTGCGGCCCACGCACCAAACAAAGAAAATGCCATCAAATTCTTGGAGTTTTTGGCAACGCCGGAAGCCCAAGCCATCCTCGCCAACGCCAATAATGAGTTTCCGGCCGTGGTAGGAACGGTAACGGACAACCCTGTGCTCAAAGGCTTGCCGAGCTTCAAAGAGGACAACATTTCGCTTACTCTGCTCGGGGAAAACCAAGCTAAAGCCCAGGAAGCCTACGACAAAGCAGGGTGGAAGTGACAGGGAAGGCGGCTCGCTCAGATGCCTATTTCCTACGGGACTGGGCTTCTGGAAAGCTGGCGATTTTTGCGTTTGCGCTCGTCCCAATCATCCCGGTTCTGGCAATCTTTCTGGCGGCAGCGCCAACCGGTCCCGCGTGGAACCATGTCCTCGACACCCTGATTTGGGACTACATTTTCGGAACAATCACACTGGTGGTGGGGGGCGTCGTTGGCGTTACCCTCATCGGCGTTGCGGCGGCATGGTTGGTAACCATGTGCCAGATTCCCGGACGCGCCATCTTTGAATGGGCGTTGGTCTTGCCGCTGGCTGTGCCCGTCTATGTCGCTGGCTATGCGTGGGCGGATTTGCTGGCCATTGGCGGCCCGATCCGCGACTTGGCCGGGCCATTAGCCAGTTTACTGCCCGATGCTAGAAGTCCCGAAACCGCGATTTTTGTCTATACGACTATCCTTTTCCCCTATGTTTATATCGCCTCGCGAGCCGCATTTGCGTCGCAATCAATTTGTGTTCTGGAGGCCTCAAGGGTGCTCGGAGCCTCGGCTTGGGGTGCATTTTTTCGCGTCGGCCTTCCCTTGGCGCGCCCTGCAATCGTTGCGGGGGCTGCGCTGGCCGGGCTTGAGATAGCGGCTGATTTTGGCCTAGCGGACCATTTTGGCCTGCAAACGCTTGGCATTGGCGTTTTTCGTGCGTGGTTTTCATCAGGCGATCTCGCGACAGCTGCGCGTTTGGCGAGCCTTCTCATGCTCGGCGCCTTAATCCTTCTCGCGGTGGAAAAAACTGCTCAAGCAGACACGCGCCCAGGCGGTACGTCGACACGGTGGCGCGCGATCAGTCGCTTAAAGCTTGGCACGCTTGAAGGGCTTTTAGCGGCACTTTTTTGTGGCGGCGTGCTCTTCATAAGTTTTGCTTTGCCATTATGGCACTTGTTTGGCCTTGCCTTGATCCACGGTTTTCCGGCCCGCGATCTTTTCAATCCGATTGGCGCCACAACATTGCTGGCAGGGCTGGGAAGCATTGGCGCGCTTGTCGTTGCAGCGGCTGCGGCTTGGCTCGCCAAGCAAGGGCAATCGGGCACGGTTGCCTCTCAGGTGCCGATTATTGGGTATGCAGCACCCGGTGCTGTGGTTGCGTTGGGTGTTTTGGCGCTGTGGACCTTGCCGGGGTTATCTCAATTTGTTGGGTTGTCGGGAGGTGGCGCCATTCTGGCTTTAGCTCTGGCTTACACCACACGCTTTGCTGCGGCCGGGCAGGGGCCATTTGAGGCGGGCCTTTCCATGATCACGCCCTCAGTCTCACGCGCAGCTTCCAGCCTAGGTGCTGGCCCCCTGAGGCGCTTTTTTCAAATTGATCTTCCGATCGCGGCTCCAGCTGCCTTTGCGGCTGCGCTCCTCGTTTTTGTCGAGGCAATGAAGGAATTGCCGGCCACGTTGATTTTGCGTCCGCTCAATTTCGATACGCTTGCCATTCGCGCTCACGCCTACGCTGCCGACGAACGGCTAGGGGCGGCAGCCTGGCCATCGCTTCTCATTATTTTGGTTAGCCTTGGCCCGGTTCTCCTCCTATCGAGCCGGCTTTCAGCATCACGGGCGGGCAGTTAGCGATGATCAAGCAGCCTGTCTTGCAAGCCATAAATGTATCGCGGGTATTCCCCGGTGGTGCTGGAGTGAAGTCCGCTAATTTGGCGCTCTATGCAGGTCAAATCACGGCTCTGCTCGGCCCTTCAGGGTCCGGCAAGAGCACATTGCTGCGCGCACTGGCTGGTTTAGAGCCAATCGACGACGGTGAGGTTCGGGCTGGCAATATTGTTCAAAGCCAACCCAGCTATAGGCTTCCTCCTGAAAAAAGGCGCGTCGGCGTCGTTTTTCAAGACTTTGCCTTGTTTCCTCATATGACCGTTTTGGGCAACGTTATGTTTGGCCTCGCCGACAAGCCCAAAGCGACCCGTATGGATTTGGCAATGGCGTTATTGGCACGTGTTGGTCTTGAGCAACGGGCTAACGCGAAACCGCATGAGCTTTCGGGTGGGGAACAACAGCGCGTGGCGCTGGCGCGCGCTCTTGCGCCGGCCCCGATCGCTATGCTCCTCGACGAGCCATTTTCAGGCCTTGATCCCAGTTTGAGGGCCGAAATTAGAGAAACCACACTCCATACACTTCGCAGCGCTAAAATCCCTACTCTTCTTGTCACGCACGAGGCCGAGGAAGCACTCATGTATGCAGACAGCCTCGCTATCATGGAGAAGGGAAGGTTGGTGCAGGAAGCCCCACCAGCGGAGCTGTACGCTTACCCAACCACCTTGGCCGCTATGCGCGCGCTTGGTGTTCCGAATACATTTGAAGCAACTAATATCTCGGGCCAAGTCGAGACTCCTTTTGGTGTTTTCGCGGTCGCAGAAGCGCAGAATGGTCGCGGAACACTGGCAATTCGCCCCGAAGCCTTAAGGCTAAAGGCCAATCCTGGTAGCCCAACGAAAATCGCCAAAATTGTAAAAACTGGGCCTTCAGAAACGGCATATCTGGTCAACAGCGCTAGTGAGGGACTGACGTGGCAGGCTATTTTGCCTTACGATCACGATGTGAATGTGGGGCAATGCGTAGAAATAACAGCGCTTAAAACCCACTTTTTTTCACTTGAGGCCGCTTAGCTTACCCAAACACTTTAAGCAGCCAATCAACAGCCTGCTCTGCATATTGCTGCGCCGTAAGTTCAGGCTCGTAATTGTCGCCCTGAAAGAGGGCCTCGGTGCAGCAAGCATCAAACACAACCGCTATCGAAAAATAAGTCATTTTATCGATGTCGTTTCCGGTCAATGCGCCAGCCTCAACGCAACGCTCAATTGCGCTACCGATCTTTCGCCGCACCGCATCGCGCGCCCATTTCCCCTGCTCTGAATCAAGGCCAGTATTCCGGCCAAGCTCTCCGATGAACGCTCTCGATTCGCCGCGAAATGTTGGCCGCATGACGTAATCGGCATAGGTCTTTAGGATTTCAACCAAAGCTTCTAACGGATCTGCGCTACTTGGTTTTGATTTAAGCCAGTTCTCAAAATCAACGACGGCATCATCCATCGCTGCCGCAAAAAGTTCGTTCTTTCCGCCGATTAAGCGGTATATCGTTGCTGTTGACACATTCGCACGCCGCGCAATTGAAGCGATGCTGGCAGCGTTGAAGCCGTTGGTTCTAAACTCGCTATGTGCTTCCTTGACGATCTCACTGCGTCTAGCGTCGTCGTCATTGTGCTTGCGGAGCATTCAACCAATCCAAACCTTTATCAATTGAGACAGGACACAGACGGCAAGTCAATTCTTGATGGAAATACACCGGTGCGATGATCTTTATTATACAATTGTATGGTGAAAAGTTGGCTGCCTAATCGGGGCTTGCCGGCCGTGCGACCGCATCAAAAGACCAACTCTTTGGGCATCTGGGGGAATGGCTGTAAAATCCAAATGTCCTTTCGCGCGTATAGTCTTGCTGCTGCCGTTTATTGAAAGAAAGCTGAGACCATGAAGTCAGTCGTGATTACCGGCGCATCCTCCGGAATTGGTAGGGCCAGTGCGAAAGCAGCGGCAGAAGCTGGATTTCAGGTTTTTGGAAGCGTTCGAAAGCAAGCCGATGCTGACGCTCTTAAGGCAGAAATCGGGACGCTCTTTATTCCGCTGTTTTTTGATGTTTCAGACAATGAAGCGATTGAAGCCGCCGCCGATCTGGTTTCAAAAAGCCTCAAAGGCGAGCGCCTCGCTGGTCTCGTGAATAATGCAGGCATCGCGCTTCCTGGTCCCGCATTAACCCAGCCTTGGGACGAGATTGTTCGCGTAAACGATATCAACTTCTTGGGGGCCGTGCGCACAACCCGTGCCTTTGCGCCTCTTCTTGGCGCCACAGGCGAGGGCGACGGTGCGCCCGGTAGGATCGTCAACATAACCTCCGTGTCGGGTAAGTTCGGATATCCTTTCACGGCTTCCTATGTTGCCGCAAAGCATGCCTTGGAGGGCTTTTCAGACAGCTTACGCCGCGAGCTTATGCTCACTGGGGTGGATGTAATCGTTGTAGGGCCGGGCGCAGTAAAAACACCGATCTGGGATAAAGGGGCAGGCTTTGACAAGTCTCAGTATGTTGGCAGCATTTGGGAAAAACCCCTTCAGAAACTCGTGGATTCGTTGAAAGCAATGGATCAGGAAGGCCTTAGCGTAGAAGCGGTTGCCGCAACGGTGGTAGAGGCGCTGACGGTTCCGAAACCAAAAACTCGTTACGCACCGGTGCGCAATCCACTCGTGAATTGGTGGCTGCCGCGCCTGTTACCTGCGCGGACTATTGATCGTTTCGTTGCGGGCCAATTAGGCCTTACAAAGAGTTGAGCGCTTAGGGGAGTTGAAGGTTCGCGCTTCGACCGCTACGCAGCATCACACAATCAAAAACAGGCAATGGGAGAAAAGAATGTTTGGGCACATGCAAAACTGGCCGCTTACGGTCGATAAAGTTATTGATCATGCGGCGCTCAACCATTCCACGCGGGAGGTGGTTAGCCGGTCTGTAGAGGGCCCGCTTGTCCGCACGACTTATGGTGAAATCCGCGTTCGTGCAAAAATGGTTTCGGCTGCGTTGAAGGCCGAAGGCATCGGGCTCGGCGATCGGGTCGCAACGTTGGCGTGGAATACAGCCCGCCATATCGAAACCTGGTACGGTGCCATGGGCATCGGTGCCGTTTTGCACACCCTGAACCCTCGCTTGTTTCCTGAACAAATCGCGTGGATCGCCAATCACGCCGAAGACAAAATCCTTATCACCGACCTTACCTTCTTGCCGATTGTAGAGGCCATCGCGGCGTCGATCCCATCGCTAAAGCGCGTTGTCGTTTTGACAGATGCAGCGCACATGCCCGCGACAAAACTGACAAATGCCGTAGCCTACGAGGAATGGATCGCCGGGCGCACCCTTGAGACAGCGTGGGGTGGCTTTGATGAAAACACAGCCTGCGGCCTTTGCTACACGTCTGGAACCACCGGAAATCCGAAGGGGGTTCTTTACAGCCATCGCTCAAACCTGCTGCACACCTTCATGACGATGGGGACCGATGTGATGGGCCTATCGGCGCGTGACACGGTTCTGGCAGTAGTCCCAATGTTCCATGCAAATGCGTGGGGTTTGGCGTTTTCGGCCGCCGCAGTAGGCGCCAAGTTCGTACTCCCCGGTGCAAAAATGGACGGGGCGTCAATCCACGAATTGCTCGAAACCGAAGCCGTCACCATGACAGCCGCGGTCCCAACCGTCTGGCTGATGCTCTTGCAGCATCTTGAAGCCACGAAGGGCAAGCTTTCGACGTTAAAGCGCGTGGTTATCGGTGGTTCAGCCGTGCCCGAACGCATTCTCCGCGCCTTCGAAGACGATTTTGGCGTCGAGGTTGTTCATGCTTGGGGCATGACCGAAACCTCACCCCTTGGTACACTCGCGACCATGAACGCCGAAGGCGCAGCTCTTCCGCGCGATGAACAAGTTAAACTCAAGTTGAAACAGGGGCGCCCGCCCTTTGGCATCGAGATCAAGACAGTTGATGACGACGGTGCCCTTAAGCCGCGGGATGGTTCGTCGGCTGGCCGCCTCATGGTGCGCGGGCCAACGGTAGCCGCGGCTTACTTCAAAGGCGACGGCGGCAATATTCTCGATGAAGAAGGCTATTTCGACACAGGGGACGTGGCCAACCTCGACCGTGATGGCTTCATGCAAATCACGGATCGCGCGAAAGACGTTATCAAATCCGGTGGGGAATGGATCTCGTCCATTGATATCGAAAATATCGCGGTAGGGGCTCCGGGCGTGGCGTGCGCGGCCGTGATTGGCCTTTATCACCCGAAATGGGACGAGCGGCCGCTTCTAATCGTCGAGCTCGCCCAAGGCGCTGAAACATCAAAAGAAGCCATCCTTGGCTATCTTGAGGGCAAAATAGCCAAGTGGTGGACACCCGATGATGTTGTTTTCATCGACAAAGTTCCGCTTGGTGCCACTGGGAAAATCAATAAAGTAGCCTTGCGCGAACACTATAAAGACCATGTATTGCCGAGCGTAACGCCAAAACAAGCGGCTGAATGAGCGTATCTTTGGGGGGGGAATACCGTGGCTAAACAAGAACTTTGGGTCAAAAAGTTGACAATGGGGCGCGACCATGTGCTGCGCTTTGCGGTTCTGTTATCCGCGGCGATCCCGATCTGGTTCATGGTGGCCGCTCTTGGAACCAAGTTTGGTATCTGGGATTACAAAGTTGGCCTCGGGCAAATGACGTTTTCTTGGGGTCCGGCTTTGGTTTTCATGGCCCTCGTGGTTGCGCTTTTTGGGCTTTACTCTGTTCTGATCGTGCGGCCTTGGGGCGGGCGCCTGATGCTTGCCGTCGCTTTTCTGATCCCAATACTGTCGATCGTCGGCCTCGGTGCCGTGCGTGCGGGTGCTGCGAAGGTGCCTCCGATCCACGATGTTTCGACCGATCCCGCAAGTCAGTTGAACTTTAGCAAGGCGGTATTGGATTCGCGCGGCGATAGTTCAAACCCAATCGTTTCGCCAGCCGAAACCAAGATACCGAACGATCCACGCTTCTCGGCATTCGCAGGTCTAACAATCGCTGACGCTCAGGCAAAAGCGTATCCCAATGTGAAGCCGCTAAAATTACCGACCGCCCCGGCAGCAGCGTTTGCCGCCGCCGAGAAGGCAGTATTGTCTCAAGGGCTAAAAATTGGCTCGAAAGATGCCGGAAGCGGAACCATTGAGGCGGTCGCTGAGTCGTTTTGGTTCGGCTTCAAGGATGATGTGATTGTTCGCATTACGCCTGACGGTACCGGCAGTCGCGTGGATGTGCGGTCAATCAGCCGGGTCGGCCTGTCAGATTTGGGCGCAAATGCAAAGCGGGTAGAGGCGATCTTGGCGGCCACTAAAGGCTAGATTCTTCTATTTTCGGGCCAAACGAAAAGCGATTTGAGTTTGGACCGCGCTATGTTACACCAGTGTCATGTTCACCCTTGCCGTTAGTTTGTTGGCCGCTGTGGCTGCGATCGCTTCTGCGCCGATTGCATCGTCGAGCGTTACCACATCCAAGGGTGCCAATGGCCGCGTGGTTACACACGTGACGGTAACCAGCTTTCGGCCCGGCACGGATCGTTTTGAAAACAAGATCGAAGCTGTGGATGCTGGCCTGAGGCTGGGCTCCAGCGTTGAGGCTTGCCAAACGCGTCATTGCGCTTTTGTTGTCTATCAAGGGCCGTCAGGTTACATTCTGTCGAACATTGTTGAGGGCGACCTTGATGAGTTTGATGGCGTAGAGGCTGCCTTAGGCGAAAGCATCGGAGCCTTTGTCCAGCTTTACCCACCAGCTGGGCGTTATTTCCGTGGTCTGCCAAACGGGCTTTTCCCCGGCCATGTCGGTGCGCCCGCGCCGTCGCTGCCGCCAAAGTCTGCTGTCAGCGTATCTGAATAAGCTTTATGCTTCTGAGGTGATTTAACTTGCCCGGTGAGAAGGGTAAGTCTGCATCCTTGCATAAGGCGACCCGTCAATGACCGAAGCGAACACATCCCCTGATCTCGTTGTAATCGGCTCGGGGCCGGGTGGTTATGTGGCTGCAATCCGCGCGCGGCAATTGGGCTTGAGCGTAACGATTGTGGAACGCGACAGCTTGGGCGGGATTTGTTTGAATTGGGGTTGTATCCCAACAAAAGCCTTGCTGCGCACGGCGGACGTTTACGACAACTTTCAGCATGCAGCCGCATTTGGCTTGGCCGCCGACAATATCCGTTTTGATCTTGATGCTGTCGTCAAGCGGTCTCGAAAGGTGGCGGGGCAATTGTCGGGCGGCGTCAAGTTTCTCATGAAGAAAAATAAAATCGATGTCGTCGAAGGCAATGCAACCTTGGAGCGAGGCGCTCACGCCCCTAATGTGCGTGTGGCGCTTAAGGCTGGTGGCGAAACGATTTTGACGCCAAAAAACGTTATTCTCGCCACCGGGGCCCGCGCGCGCACTATTCCCACCGCGGGCCTCGAACCAGACGGGAAGCTGATCTGGACCTATCGCGAAGCCATGGTGCCAGCGGTATTTCCTAAGCGTTTGCTCGTAATCGGGTCTGGCGCCATCGGAATAGAGTTTGCAAGCTTTTACAAAGCGCTTGGTTCTGACGTGACTGTAGTCGAGGCAGTGGATCGGATTCTCTCCGCAGAAGACCCGGAAATTTCGGCTGCTGCCCACAAAGCCTTCACAAAACGTGGGATTCGAATCCACACCGCGGCTCAAGTTCAAGGGCTAACCAAAGCTGCAGATACGGTCACGGCATCGCTAAAGCTGGCCGATGGCAAGCAGCAATCGCTGGAAGTCGATCGGGTCATTCTGGCCATTGGCATAGTAGGAAATGTCGAAAATCTTGGACTAGAGGCACTCGGCGCGAAGATTGAAAAAACCCACGTCCTGACAGACCAATTTGGTGCGACAGGAGTTCCCGGCCTTTACGCAATTGGTGATGTAACCGGCCCGCCTTGGTTGGCTCACAAAGCGTCGCATGAAGGTATCGTTGTCGTTGAGGCAATTGCAGGCGGCCATCCACACCCGCTGAATGTAAACCGGATTCCTGGCTGTACCTATTCGTCGCCGCAGATTGCCAGCGTTGGTTTGTCTGAGGATCGTGCCATTGCTCAAGGCCGAAAAATCCGTGTCGGCCGCTTTCCCTTTACTGGAAACGGCAAAGCCATCGCCCTCGGGGAGCCAGATGGCTTGGTCAAAACAGTGTTTGACGCCGAGACAGGCGAGCTCCTCGGCGCTCACATGATCGGGGCCGAAGTTACCGAGTTGATCCAAGGCTATGCAATTGCCATGTCACTGGAAACAACCGAAGCCCAGCTAATGGAAACGATCTTCCCACACCCAACGATCTCAGAGACGATGCACGAAGCGGTTTTGGATGCGTACGGGCGAGTGTTGCATATGTAGAGATCAGAGGGTTAATCCCTCAGGCTTCGAGCAAGTTCAATTCATAGGCGCGTTCAATGGCATCGTTGATCCGTTCAAGCGCAATCGGTTCTTTGCGATAGGCTGACATCATAGCGCACAGGTCTTGGGCGGTATGAAATCCATCCATTTTTGAAACCAGCCAGCGGGCACCTTCATCGCTTAGGGTCGCGATTTCAAGCCGTCGGGTTGGGATGTCTTCGTAATCCAAAAGCGCCAAGTGACGGCTTAGCTCTGATATCTTTGGCCGCTCGGGTGCCCGAGAAACCTTTGAAAGCGGCTCTGAAAATGCAGTAACGACGCTCGCCACCAAGGCTCGCTTGAGGCCAGCCTCGACCAAGTTGATTGGAATGTCCAAATGTGCAGCCACTTCGTCTAGCGTCAGCTCGCTTGGGAAAGCATCACGCAGTGCTTCAATAATTTGAATAATAACTGGCTCGTGTGCTGTTAGCTTTGACCTGTTTTCGCCCGTATAGGTAACGCGTTGAGTGCCGCTTTCAGTATCGGTTTCAATGTCAGCGCCGGCATTTGAGGAGAAATAGAGGCCGCTCAGCCGCGAGCCTTGCCTGTCGATGGCCGGTGGATGGTCACTGTGGGCGATGATCGACGTTCGAAACATCCGTCCCCCCAAATGGTCTGCCGCAATGGCTCTCTTAACGGCGGATGGCCCCATCTGCTCAACGACATCGCGCCATAAAGGATTAGCCGCGTCCTCAAAAACCGACGACATCTGGCAATCCCCAAGCAGCATTAGGCCAACCGTCGCGCATTCATGCTGGAGTTGCTCTGGCGATACGCAGCGATAGTCCTCAGACAGCAAATCATGGGAAACGAACGCGTCATCGCTCCAACCATAAATACTTTGAATCATCTGCAGAAAATTGAGGTAGGGTGATTCAGCAGCCTGCGCTTGCATAAGCTTGGCTAAGCCAATGCGCGCCTCCCGCAGGCGCTGTTTCGGCTCGGTAATGCCATCCGTGTATGCGCGCAGAAACTCGATCAGGCTGGCCTTCATTGCGCCCAAGGGTGGTGTATCATGGCTTAGAATAGCGATGCCGCCCGGCGCTAGTCGCTCACGAATGAGCGCCAAAAGATCGCCGGCGACCGGTTCAGATATCCACGAATATAGTCCATGGGCAATGATGTAATCATAGCGGCTTCCGTGGTCAGGAAAGTCGCTGAGCCCACAGGCTGACAGCGTGACGTTCCTGATCCCTGCGCCTTCGCAAAGGGCCAGTCCTCGGGCAATTTGTACGGTTGAGAGGTCAAATGCCTCAACGCTTGCTCCTGGAAATGCCATGCCAATGGTCATAGCGTTCAGCCCATCGCCACACCCAACATCGAGTATTCGCGCATTGGCCGTTGGCGGCGGAACAAGGCCCATGGCCTTGACCACGGCTCCAATGCGCGCGGGGTTGGTGCTCGGATGAAAAAATGAAGGGTAGGGGTTCTCGTCATAGGTCGTCATGCCACGCCGAACCCCATGACCATTGTCTTATGCTGCAAAAAGGTTGAGCGACCATAGATGCTGAAAGGCGCCGCGGGCTCGCTCATCTTGCCCCGGAACATAGGGCTCGCCTACTTTTTCAGCCATCAGCTTCATCATGTCCTCTGCGGACTTGGTGCCGTCGAGCTGAGTTAGAAAATACCGCGAGGCATCATCGGTGATCCGCGCCGTGACGATCCGTTGAGAGGGTATGGCTTCGTCACCGCGTGCGGCTAGCGCGCGCACAAGAGACGACACAACAGGCTTCTCCGGCACAGCCTGGGCCGCCTGTTGAGGGGTGGCGTATGCCGAAACAAGTTCGCAGGCCAACAAATAGGGCATTGTTGTATGCACTACCTCGCGTGTGGTTCCGCTCGCCTCGGCAATTTCGTGAACATTCAGCTCTCTAGGCCAAGCCGCTCGAAGCGCTTCAATGATGGCGACGGTCGATGCATCGTCGGTGCGCAGCCGTGCTTCGCCGCGCGCAGTATACTCAGTGGAGAAGGGGAGACCTTCTTCGGGATCGATTATCCTTTTTATCGATGCGCAACTGTACCAAAACTCGTCGAGTGGTAACTCTCCTTCGCGGACTTTTGGAGGTGCGTCCTGGCGCACCACTAAAGTTGCGCGAAACATCCGTCCCCTGAAGTGATCGAGCATTTCGGCTCGCAAGCTGGCGGTCGAGCCTAATTTACTAAGTAATGCGCGTGCATCCTCGGTCAGGTCATGGTCAAATACGAAGTTCATGCCGCCTTCGCCCAACATCGTAAGTCCGGCCGTATTGCACTCTGCCTCAAACTCGAGAGCCGGTAGGCTTCGGTGATACTCAGCCAGAATATCATGGATAACAAAGTTATCGGCGGCTTCGATGTAGACCTTTGCCTCAAACGCGGTGAACTGTTTTGTCATCGAGTCAGGCGCTTCATTGTCGCTAATGGTCGCCAAAATGTGGCGTGCAATTGCGAGTTTTTGCTGTGGATCGTCATAGGCATCGGTAGCCCGTCTCAAAAGCCGATTGAGAGCAGTCTTGAAGGGGCCAAGCGTGTGCCCATCATAGCTGACATAACAGATACCGCCGGGTTTTAGCCGTGCGGCTACCAATTTGAGCATTTGCAGGGCAACGACCTGCGGCACCCACGAATAGACGCCGTGGATTAGAATATAATCATAAGTTTCGCCGTCGAGCGGCATGGTAAAAACGTCGCCGACCTCAATGCGCGCATTTTCAATGCCGGCAGCTTTCCGAAGCGCTTCACCCTTCGCGACCTGCACCGACGAAAGGTCCACGCCTACCACAAAGCTCTCTGGCATGATTGAGGCTAGGGTCAGCGCATTCAGGCCATCACCACAGCCTAAATCAAGGATTTTGGCGGTTAATGGCGGTGGGGGTTCATACCCCATTGTTTTAATAACAGCGGCTAACTTCGATGGGTCAGTACGGACGTGTGCGGACGAAGGGTAGGGGATTTCGTCGTAAGGTGTGGGTTCCACAAAGCGCTCCAACGAGACGACCGATCGCGGCCACCAGCGAGAAGCGTTATGCCACAGCAACCGCCACCTGACGAGACCGCGTGTGCCACGGCCCCGTCAGTTCACAGCATTATCTAACCGACTGATCGGCCCTTAGCGCTTGTGGATTGGAACGTAGTCCCGCGCCGTCGCGCCAGTATAGAGTTGGCGTGGACGACCAATTTTTTGTTGCTCGTCCTCGTGCATTTCAGTCCATTGCGCGATCCAGCCGACGGTGCGAGCCAGTGCGAAAAGCACCGTAAACATCTCGGTCGGGAAGCCCATCGCCTTCAAGGTAATGCCCGAATAGAAGTCGATATTTGGGTAAAGCTTGCGCGATACGAAATAGTCATCGCTCAAGGCAATCCGCTCAAGCTCTATGGCCACTTTCAACAGCGGATCGTCTTTCACACCAACTTCAGCCAACACCTCGTGGCAGGTTTTCTGCATCACTTTGGCGCGCGGATCGTAGTTCTTGTAAACGCGGTGACCAAAGCCCATGAGGCGGACACCAGCGTCTTTATTCTTCACTTTCTGTACAAATTCTGGAACCTTATCCACGGTGCCAATTTCTTGCAGCATCGTCAAAGCGGCTTCGTTGGCGCCACCGTGCGACGGCCCCCACAGGCAAGCGATACCAGCAGCAATACAAGCGAACGGATTGGCGCCAGACGAACCTGCCAACCGAACAGTCGATGTCGAGGCGTTTTGCTCGTGGTCAGCATGCAAGATGAAGATGCGTTCCATTGCACGCGCCAAAACAGGGCTCACGACATAGTCCTCAGCCTGAACGGCAAAGCACATGCGCAAGAAGTTTTCGGCATAACCCAAATCATTGCGCGGGCTCACAAAAGCCTGACCGACGGAGTATTTGTGCGCGCGCGCCGCAATCGTTGGCATTTTTGCAATCAAGCGGTGCTGGGACACCATGCGCTGATACGGGTCTTCAATATCAAGGCTGTCAGGGTAAAACGCCGACAATGCACCAACGGCCCCCGTCATGATGGCCATCGGGTGCGCATCGCGGCGGAAACCGTCAAAGAACCGATCAAACTGCGCATGCAGCATCGTGTGGTGGGTGATGTCCTTGACGAACTTGGCCTGCTCATCTGCGGTCGGCAGCTCGCCGTGCAGCAGCAAATTGCACACTTCTAGGAAGGTTGAGTTCTCAGCGAGTTGATCAATCGGATAGCCACGGTGCAGCAAAATGCCTTCATCGCCATCGATAAAGGTAATCTGGCTCTCGCAGCTGCCTGTCGAGGTAAAGCCTGGATCGTAGGTGAAAACGCCCGCTTGCGCATAAAGCTTGCGAATATCAACAACGTCGGGGCCGGTAGAGCCGCCATAAATTGGCAAATCATAGGATTTACCGTTGATTTCGATTTTTGCGGTGCCCTTCGGCTGTGCTTTGCTTTCCATCATGCCCCTCATTTATCCCAGTGTCATGGCACATCTATGACAGAACAAGCGTCCTGAAGACGGCCCACAGCTTCTTCTGCGCCCAAAAGCGCTAATGATATGCCAAGATCAGGCGCAACAGCCCCGCCCGTCAAGGCCGCCCGGATCAATGGGCCAACTTGACCAAATGGCACGCCTTCGTCGGCAACGAATTGCGCAACCAGTGCCTTTAGCGACGAAGCGCTCCAATCCGTTTCGGCCTGTAGCCTCGGGATCAGGCGCGTCAGACGGGCCTTACCGTCCGCTGTTAACTGCTTCGCGGCTTTCTCGTCATAAGTTACAGGGCGCTCCAGAACGAGATAGAGCGACTGTTCCGCTAATTCCTTTACCGTTCTGGCGCGCAGTTTCGCTTCTGCCATCGCAGGCTCAAGCCGCTCTGCGGAGACCTTACGCCCCTGATCGGCAAACTCGCTCGCCGTAAGCGCTGCCAACCGCCCATTGTCTGCAAGTTTGATGAAATGGGCATTCACGCTGCCCATTTTGTCGAAGTCCAGTCGAGCGGGGCTTTTGCCAAGGCCTTCGAGATCAAACAGTGCAATCGCCTCATCGCTCGACACGATGTCCAAATCGCCTTGCGACCATCCAAGCCGCAAAAGATACGCCCGCATGGCCTCAGGCAGATAACCCATGTCGCGATAGGCCTCGATTCCAACGGCCCCATGGCGCTTTGAAAGCTTTTTCCCATCCGGTCCATGGATAAGCGGGACGTGCGCGTAGACTGGCTCCCGCCAGCCATTGGCCCGAATAATCGGTAACTGACGCGCCGCGTTCACCAAATGGTCGTCGCCTCGAATGACGTGAGTCACGCCCATATCAGCGTCATCAACCACGACCGCTAACATGTATGTCGGTGTTCCGTCGGTTCGCAACAGAACGAAATCGTCAATGTCTGCCCCGCGCACACGGACATCGCCCTGCACCACATCTTTCACCACAACATCATCATCCGGTGCCCGCAGGCGCACAGTATGGGGTTGGTTGTGCATGCCTGCCTGCATCGCCTTATCGCGCCATGGCGAGCGAAACGCTCGCCCTTCAGCAAATGCCGCGTCTTTCAACTCTTTTTCTTCATCAGCGCTGAGATAGCATGCAAACGCCCCACCAGTTTCCACCATTTTGGCAGCCACTTCAGCATGACGAGAAGTTCGAGAAGCTTGAAAAAGCGGTGGCTCATCAGCCTTTAGGCCCAGCCAATCAAGTCCATCAAGGATAGCATCCACCGCTTCTGTTGTGGAGCGAGCCCGATCAGTATCCTCTATTCTCAATAAAAACTTGCCACCGCTCTTGCGCGCAAACAACCAATTGAACAATGCTGTACGTGCTCCACCAATGTGGAGGAAGCCCGTAGGCGATGGAGCAAATCTTGTGACGACGGCAGGCGCGTCCGACATAGTAAAATGGCTCAAAAAGAACAGTGATTTTGGCCAAGTAGCACAACAACAGAAGGGGTCCAGCCATGGGGGTGCTTTCAAGGCTTGGCGATTGCATCTTGGAGGCCTCAGGGAATCCCTTGCACATCAAAATCGCGGGCGACTGATCCTTTTCGCGCCCGTTTTCTTCGGCGCGGGCTGTGCCTTCAGTGTCGAAGCGGGCAGGGCAGTCACCCTATCGATGAGTCTTGTCGTCGCGCTTGTTGCGCTGGCGGTAACGTTCGGTTTCCAGCATGTTGCAAACCGAACCGGTCGGCAGTCTTTCGCGCGGCTATCGCTTCTGGGATGGGGCGCAACCCTTCTCTGCATTGGCGCCTCTTTCTGCCTTTGGCATACGGCGCGAATAGCAACCCCCGTAGTGTCAGACATCGATAGCCCGGTACTCGTTACTGGCTGGGTGGAGGGCATTGAAACGGGCGCCAACGGGCCACGTGTGCGCCTTCAAGTCTTTTCCTATGCTGACCGACTCGCGACCACGGAGAAACCAGCTACCATTCGGTTCGCCCTTCGCAATCAAGACCCCCCACGCGTCGGTAGCGCTCTTCGATGCCGTGTCATCATGCGGGCACCGGCTGGGCCAGTGGTGCCGAACGCATTCGATTTTGCACGCCATGCGTGGTTTACGCGGCTCGGCGGCGTTGGCTTTGCGCTCGGCGTTTGTGCACCCGCAGAGTTGCCGAAGGTGCAAACTACGGCTGACCAACTAACACTCGGATTCGCACAGCTCCGTGCGGACGCCACAAATGCGATTATTGGCCGCGTTCCGGGCCCGGGTGGCGGCTTTCTTGCGGCCATGACTACGGGGGATCGAAGCGCACTGCCGCCGGAAGATCATGAAGCTCTACGCGTCTCGGGCCTCTATCATCTTTTGTCGGTCTCGGGCCTTCATATCGGCATCGTGGCTGGCGCGACGTTCTTTGTACTGCGATGGATGCTGGCTCTCATTGGTCCCTTGGCGCTTCGGTGTTCCATCCGAAAAGTTGCGGCTTTGGCGGCGCTTTCGATTGCCGGCTTCTATACCGTTTTTTCCGGGGGCGATCCACCGGCTGTTCGCTCGTGGATCATGTCGGCTATTGCTCTAGGCGCCATCGTTCTGGATCGCCCGGCCATATCGATGCGCGGGCTCGCTGTTGCGGCATTTATTTGCCTACTCATCAGCCCCAACGCGGTCGTTGAGCCCGGGTTCCAAATGTCTTTTGCCGCTACGGGTGGCCTGGTCGCGCTATTCGAAGCCTGGCAGCGTCGAGATCCTGATGGCCCGCCACCGAGTATTTTCATGCGTTGCCGAGACTGGGCCGCCGGGATCGCTGCTACAAGCCTTGTGGCAGGCACTGCTACAGCGCCGTTCGCCGCTTATCATTTCAGCCGCGCAACCTCGTTTGGTTTGATTTCAAACCTCGTTTCCGAACCCTTCATTTTGTTCGTTGTTGCCCCAGCTAGTTTAACAGCCGCTATGCTCGCCCCGTTTGGACTATCTGATGTTCCGCTCGCGATCGCCGCCTGGGGGTTGGACCAAGTCCTCGCCATCGCCCGTGTCGTCGCCCAATGGCCTTATGCAAGTACAATAGTCCCTCCTGTCCCGCCTTGGACGTTGGGGGCAAGCGCTATCGGGCTGATCTGGATAGTCTTGTGGCGAACATGGTTTCGTTGGCTTGGCACTCTTGCTTTCATGGCGGCGGGCATAGGCATGGTCGTGGCGCCGAAAACGGAGCTTTGGATAAGCCCTGAGTCAGGGGCAGTTCTTTACACACCATGGCGCGCAAATACGCCGGGAAAGCCGCACGTCTGCATTTCTTCGGGTGCGCGATTTGATGCGTCCCGTCTAACCGATGCCGCTGGGCTTGCCGATAAAGACCAAGAGCGGCTGGAACCAGCACCGCGAGCACGTTTGAAGTCACCCTGTCGGATAGAGCTACTGGATGGGGGTAGGCTTGAGCTCGTGTGGGGCAAACTTCAAGAGCGAAGCGTTGTGATAACAACCCCAAACGCCGCGCCAATGACGATTTCCAAAGGCGTCAATGGCGTTAGACTGCGTCGAATAGCGGGCCAGTGGCAGATCGAGCACCACCCTCAGCCAAAGGGGCTGTGGCAACCCTAGCGCCACTTCCTTGACGGGCCGAAGTCAATGCAAAAAGGCCCTCAATTCTCAGCCAAATGGAGTTCCTGCACGCGCTGCCCTATGAAAATCGCCCGACGCAGCCTATAGGGCGGAATAATGATCGGTGTGCAGGCACTGTGCTCTAGGCACCCGACCAAGGGAATTGCATGGCCAAGGAAGAATTACTTGAGTTTCAGGGCACAGTTCAAGAGCTGTTGCCGAATGCCACCTTCCGCGTGAAGCTGGAAAACGACCACGAAATCATTGCCCATACCGCGGGAAAAATGCGGAAAAACCGGATCAGGGTGCTGGCGGGCGACAAAGTGCTCGTTGAAATGACACCCTACGACCTCACTAAAGGCCGGGTTACGTATCGCTTCAAATAAGGGGGCGCCTTGCTCGTGACGCCCGGTTTGAACACACATCAACGCCTAATTTTGGCGAGCGCTTCGCCGCGTCGCTTGGAGCTGTTGGCAAGGATTGGTATCCACCCCGACGCAATTGCGCCAACAGACATCGACGAAACACCGCTCAAAGGCGAGTTGCCGCGCGCTTTGGCCAAACGTCTCGCGATTGGCAAAGCGGCCGCAGCCTATTCTTTGGTAGAACCAGAAGCGGTAATCCTTGCCGCTGACACGGTTGTAGGCGTTGGTCGACGTATCCTTCCAAAAGCAGAGACGCGCGCGGAGGCTGAGGCCTGCTTGCGGCTGTTGTCTGGTCGATCACACCGTGTGTTTACGGGTGTGGCAGTCAAAACAGAGGCTAAGTCTGGCGTGCGTATCAGCGAGACCCGGCTTGCCTTTAAGCGGCTCTCCGACACAGAGATTGCAGCCTATCTTGACGGGGGCGAATGGCAGGGCAAAGCCGGCGGCTATGGCATTCAAGGCGCAGCAGGGGCCTTTGCCACGCACCTCATCGGTTCATTTGAAGGCGTGATGGGCTTACCACTTTACGACACTGTGTGCCTCCTCGAAGGGGTTGGCTATAGAAAGAAATCAAGCCATGGGCGCACGTGAAATTGTTGTTGACGAACGCATTGGCGAAACGCGTGCCGTTCTTTTGGACCGCGACCGTATCCTCGAAATACGCGTAGAGCGCTGGAGCGATCGAGCAGCACGTGTAGCATGGGGCCAAAGTTTTGTTGGACGCGTTCGCGCGATTGATGGCCGCATTGGCGGGGCTTTTGTTGATCTTGGTATCGGCCCTGAAGGCTTTTTGCCATTCGGTCGAGACCGCGCACCGCAGGTTAATGAAGGCGCGGCCATCGAGGTCCGCGTTGTTCGCGAAGCCATGGGCGATAAAGGCCCAGCGCTTACCTTGCTCGGTGAAGGCGAGGGGAAGCCAGTCCCACGCGCGCTCGATGAGGCAGAAGCCTGGGCCGGCTGGGATGGCGACATTCGCTCCGCGGAGGACGATGAAATTGCCACCATTGATGAAGCGCTGGAAGCAGCCTTGTCTCCCTATGCGCGCATTATGGGCGGTGGCCGCCTTATCATCGAACAGACCGCAGCCCTCACCGCGATCGACGTTGATGCGTCGGATCGCCACCAAAGTGGTGACCCTGCGCGCTTTGCCCATGTGCTCAATATGGCCGCAGCCCACACGGCTGTTCGCCAAATTCGTCGTCGCGGCCTCGGTGGTCTCATCGTAATCGATTTTACGGGTCCGCGTCGGAGGGGCGATACAGACGCCCTTACCGCGGCCATCAAACAGGAGTTCGATGCCGAACGCGCCAGCGGCATCGATGCGCCAAAAACCGAAATGCTGCCGGTGTCACGTTTTGGCTTGTGCGAAATCGCGCGGCAAAAGCGGCGCCGCACGCTTGGTGAAATTCTGCTGGCGTCCAATGGGGAGCCCACGCCTGAAACCGTCGCGTTGAATGGTTTAGCCCGCCTCGAACACGTGATGCTCGACGCCAAGGGCCGCATGGCGAAGCTTGAACTTGCGCCAGATGCTCACGCGTGGCTGGAAGCCGACCCGATTGGCTGGCGCAAGGCCTTAGCGGAGAGGGCAGGGGGGCGGTTTGAGCTTCTGGCTGCTCACGGCCGAGCCGCTGGATATTTCGAGGCTTACACCGAATGAACGCTGTCAAGCCATGCCCAGTGTGCAAACGTGTCTCTACGGCAGAGTACGCGCCATTTTGCACCAAGCGCTGCGCAGACATCGACTTGTCGCGTTGGTTTAAGGGCGTTTACGCCGTCCCCGTGGTAGAGGCCGCCGAGGAGCTTGAAGATGGCGAGGATGATGGCGGCGACTTCGCCTAGCCGCAGGGCGTCTCGCTGCTTTCAAGCCTTTTGCCGCTTCTCCCACCGATAGAGCACATCTGGCTCTCTTTCTTCGTTACGACTGCCATCTGTTTCTTCGATCGCTATAAATCTGTTGCGCTCATAAAACCGACGCGCGCCAGAATTGCGTTGAAACGTCCACAAACTCAGCGACGAGTGCGCGCCCTTGGCAAGCGCTAAAAGGCCGTTGCCCACGCTTCGCCCTTGAAAGCCCGGCAACACATAAAGTTGGTCGATCCAATTCTCCCGAAAAGCAACAAACCCAACCAAACGGCCATCCAAATACCCGCCCCAAACAGCACATTGTTCGAAAACAACATCACGAAAATAGGCACGATCTTCGTCTGGCGTGTGCAAGCCGCTCAGCCAAGGCAGCGCGGCATCAAACGACGCACGATGGATTAAAGCCACGTCATCCATAGCATCGCGCTCAAGTTTCGTCAGGTTCAGCATTGCACCCCCATTCGCTGCAGCCCAACACTGGACGCCCCAAGCGCCAACGTCTATACGCGCTCTTCCGCAACGGCCCTCGGGCTACGCGCGTGCCCGGATAGCTCAGTTGGTAGAGCAGCGGATTGAAAATCCGCGTGTCACTGGTTCGAATCCGGTTCCGGGCACCATTTTTGCGCTCCGGCGCCAGCATTTTTCACAGAGTTTGAACAATACGAGTATTGTACTCATCAGTGGCTCGTTACTGTGAGGTTGTGCCAAAAAAGGGATCTCCGGTAGCGGTCGCGTTTTTGGCCGTCTGCATGCGGATGCTCTGACAAGAGATTCTATGACGACTACGTCACTGTAAAAGCTTGGAATGGATCTTATTTATCGTCGCTTTTGTTGATCCAGCATCGGTCAAGCTCATAGCCAATTGCTTCAATTCGTCGGCCCTAGCCTTACCGTGGATCGGTTCGACGAGATCACGGAACTTCATGTCGCGCAGAGCTTGGGCTTGGGGTGCGGGCTTTGACGGTATTTGGTCGGCTGTCTGAATAACCCGTATCTCGCCTGATTTCATGTAAAGCACGATATAAGAATCCAGCCCCTTCTGGTCCTCAAAGCGGGTTTTCGCAGCCAGAGACAAAATCGCAGGATCATCAATGCGCGCTTTCGCAATTGTGCCTGCATCGGCTTTCCCGTGTGTGAGGTAGAAGGCGACCATAAAGGCGAAATTTGTTTTCGCTCCAATTGAGGTTTGCGGTGGCTCAAACTTCTCCAGCTTTACCCGAACCACGCCGCGAATCGCTGGATCCCCCCGCAACGCAAATCGTTCAATGTCATTCGCGCGAAGGCCATCGGCAATTTGCGGCATCAACGCTTCCAACGTTGGGATTATGGATGACGAAGCGGCAAAAAACTTCGGATAAATGAAGGTAGGGCCATCAAGTCGATTAACAACATCGGCGATCTGGGTGGTGTCCGCGGCCGTATTGGTAAGCCTCCCTAACAAAGCAAAAATACCGGCCCGGCCCTCAAAGATCAGCCGCGCACCGTGCTCGCCGCTTCGCGCTAACAGTGCAGATTCAACGCCCGCACGCGCAGCACGGGCCAGAATTAAGCGCTTCTCTTCGGTTTGATCGTAGAAATACTGAAACGCCCCGCCCGCCGCCCCCATTGCTAAGGAAATCGCGTGTGCGGTCTGTGATGGGTTAAGTCGCAGCATTCGCGAGGCCACTGCGGCCGACGCCGCAGGTCCCCAAACACCGGCCGACATCAAACCATCATCTTGTAGCGGGCCGAAGGGTTCAGCCAATCCTCCTTGTACGGAGTAACCGGCAGCGATTGCTGCCATTAAGTCGTCGCCGGTCACACCCTCGCTTTGTGCAAGTGCCAATGCTGGGCCAATCACACAGGGCGACGCGCGGATTTCGGCGCGAAAGTCGCTATCATCAGTCTCGGAATAGTGGATGAGGAAAGAGAGTGCTCCCGCCACATCCTCCACAGGCGCCGCCACGCGTCTTCCTAAGATCATAGCATCGCCAATCCCGCGCCGCTGGCCAATTCGGGCAAGATAGGGGTCGTTCTTGGCTGCGCGAGCTGTGAAGGCCAGCGTTCCTAAAGTGTCGAGTAAACTGAGCCTCACCCGTTCGCGCGTTTCATTGGAAAGGCTGGTGCCGCGCGCCTCAGAAACGATTTTTCCGATTTGCTCCACAAGACTGGGCGGTTCGCTGGTGGTGCCAGCAGCCTGCGCCGATCCACCGCTACCGACAAGCGCCCCTAAGCCAGTGGCTGCCAGCGCCATGAACACGTCGCGCTTACTTGGTTGCTTGAGCTCAATCCGCATACCGCTCTCCCGTGTCGAGCAACGACAAGACCCTACTGAGTGCGCAATTTCTGCGGATCGACAGGCACAATCGGATAACCCGCTCCCGTTTTTAGCCCGTCCAAGAAACGTCTCGTACCAATAACCTGGTCGTCAATCCATTGTGGCGGGTTCAAAACGCGTCCGAAAAAGCTCATCGCATCCAAGAAACGTGGTCCAATGGACGGCCCAACATGCTCGGCGCCTTTCACTAAGCGATACTCATGCGACACGCCCGCGTCGAACAAAATACGGTGCAGAAACTCCGTCCCGTGATGCAGGAAAAACATGTCTTGGTCGCCTGCCTCTAAATATATATTCAAGCCTTTTAACCGGTCTGGGTTTGACTTGGCGATGTTGGCGGGATTGTTAGCGGCGTAATAGGCCTTATCAACCGGCTTGCCGTATATCTCTTCAAACAGCGCTTGTGAGCGCCAAAACCGGTCTCGCAGTTTTATGTCATCAAACGCAAGAACAGGCTCAATGCCTGGCTCCATGCCCGCGACAGCTTCAAAGACTTGAGGATATTTGAACGCAAGCCGGAGTGAACCCATCCCGCCCATAGAGATTCCGGTGATCATGGTGCCTTTGCGCCCCGGCACGATCGCATAGTTCGCGCGCATGTGGGCTAACAGGTCTGTTACGACAAAGGTTTCCCATTTTTGGGAGCCGTCGCGATAGTCCATATAGAAACTGCGCCCCGCCGATGGCATCACCGACACAACAGGTGGGATCAGGCCGCGCGCAATCGCTTGATCCAGCAGATTGGCCATGCGATCCATATTTTTGTTGGAGCCACCGCCACCATGAAGCTGAACGATGAGCGGATAAGGCTCTGCCCGCTTTGGGTCATAGCCGGGTGGCGTATAGACGGTGATCGCCACCGCGCCCGGAACCAGCTTTGAGGCGATGCTGCCTTCAATCAGCTTGCCATCGAGTGCCCAGGCCGCGTGCGAAAGCGACGCCAAGCCCAACAACAAAATCACGAATCGCGTGAGTCTTTTCAGCATCATCCGATGTCCTCAATTGCCATTTAAGCCGCGCGCAGCCACGAATTCAGCATGCCAACAACGGGTCTGCCAAAGAGTTCTCCGCGCACAAATCGTCCGCGCCAAATATTGCCGTACAATGGCAAGCCATAGGCACGTACGATCTCAAACGTGGCGCTTGCTGGGTTTCCGTCGTCCAAAAGGGAAACGGTCACAGCTCGGCCTGCGCCTGTCTCAAGCTCAAATGCCGCCCGCTTTAGTTCTCGGGCCCTCCCAGAATCAATCACATAGCCACCTGAGTTTGGCGGCACGTCCAGTAACGTCGAAAAAAGACCGTCAGACCAGAGACTTGCAAAGGCGAATGGCTCCACAAAGCGCGCGCTTGTCTGGCTTTGCTCGTGGAATTGTGCGGGGCCGACAAACGAAATTGGCTTGCCCGCAATGTTTAGAGCAAAGCGGGCCTGCCCAAACGCTTCTGTTCGACCCTGCAAAAGCCCCGCAAAGCCTGAAATCGGCGAGAATTCAGCGCGAACGGTCACCCGCCCTTGATCAGCGCCCCATTCCCCATCACTGTCGAACGCGGCTTCCAGTGTCACACGCTCAGGCGCTGTAAGGCTCCCCGCGCGACTGTAAACAGCTTGCGCCTTTTTGCCAGACTTGGCTCGGTATTCGGCGATTTTGGCATCGGGTTCGGTGAGTTTTGGCCCGTTCCATGGCACATTATTAGACGCAAACTGATAGAATCCGCTTGGCGTGTGCACCATCGCCCAAAACCAAGTCACACCCGTTTCAGGATATTGGCAGGCGCGAATAGCGGCAAAATGGGTGCCGCCAATGTCTGCGCCAGACAGCATTACCGATTGCGATAATGTCGCAGTTCCTTTTGGCGGCATGTCTACCTCGTGCGGCGCTAGTGTAACCCCGCGACCCGCTACGCACCCACCGAGGCTCATTGCTCCCAGCGACGCCGTAGCGCCAGCCAAGATCGCACGCCGAGGGGGCATGGCCACCATCATCCAAGAGGCTGAATAGGGGGCGGAAACCATTTGCCAGAACGCATCTCTTTGCGTGGCACATACGCTCTGAACGACACCCGGAACGGCCCATTCGGCATTGGCAACCAGTTTCCGCCCGTAGCGACATCCGGTTGCGCGACAGACAGCACAATATCAATCGAGCCATCTGCATTGCGGACAAGGCCCGGCGATCGGTCGCTCACGGCGTAGCGATTGATTGGGTTCGGAACAAAGAAAAACCGGCCATCGGGTTCAGCGGCATACATCGTCACCGACCAAAATCCTTCAACAGGCACGCCTTCCGCAGGCACCCTGATACGGTAAACTTTTGAGGCATCCAGAATGCCGCCCGCCCCATCAGAAATTGAGGTGAAATACATCGCCTCGGCTTGGCCAAGCGCGGCAATCCCACCCAAGGCGATGGTAGCGCGCTCAAGATCATCATTGCCAAAATTGCCCGTTATCGCACTGGAGCTGCCCCAACCATTTCCCTGTGCCGCAGTCTGGCCAAATCGACCGCGCAACCGGGCAATGCCGCGCGGCCCAGCCTCGCGCCACGCTTGCTGGATTTGCGGCGACAACCCATCAAATGCGTTGGTAGCGCCCGGCCGGATCCCGAGGCTGCGGAACTGGCGTGCTCGCGCGGCTTGGCCGACCAAACGCTTTTGACGACCGAGCATTTCATTGGCCGCCGCCAACACCTTCTCGCCATTCGCACCATCATCGGTCAGCGAAACAATGGGTCGGTTCGGGCCGCGCCCTGGTGGCAGCGTCAACACGATCTGATCTTGAACAAGGCTCGCCGCTGGAACGTCAGCCGGACCAGTCACCAGAATGCGCCCCAACATCCACACGTCATTGGTGTCGGAACGGATAAGTGTCGTGCCAGCGGGTGTTTCGCCGCGCCAATCAGGGCCCACAATGCGAAACTTGCCGCCGACACCCTTAGTGGCTCGGGTTCCAATATAATAGAAGTTGTCTGTGAACGCGTTCATGAACGCGATGGAGAAGTAACGATCCAGAACGGTCGGCACCACCAAATCCACTGGACCGCCGGACAGTTCCAGGAAAGCAGAGCTATAGACCGTGTCATTGTTTGGCGCTGTTACACCGCGCGAACTTGCATCCGATAGGCCTCTTCGGGTTCCAAGCCTGTTCAGGCGCTCAGCGGGGCTGAGCACAACACTTGCCGCGCCCCCCGCACGCTGCATCGCGCGGGCAAACTCATACAGGGTGTAAGCATAATTGAACGCTGCATCGATCGCCGAAGTGCTCACTGCGGCTTGAGCTGGAAGTGCCAGAGTGCCGGAGGCAACAGCAGCGCCGATTACGAAATTGCGACGGTCCATTTCACGTGTCTTTCAAAGGCCAGAGGCGATGCCCTAACATCTATTACGAACTCAACTAGGGCATCGCATGCTAAAGCTATGGCTAGAAGGTTTTGCTGATCTCCAAGCCCCACGTGCGTGGCTCCCCCATATAGGCGTTTAGCGAGCCACCTTGAGCAACCGAGTTAAACGTTACGATCCGATAGGCCTCGTCTGTCAGATTGCTTACCCATGCTGAAACTTCGATGCCGCTCGCTTCGTGATTGATGCCGAGCGTTCCGTTTAGTAGCCCAAACGATGGTTGCCGCTTCAATGGATCTAGGTCCGCTCCTGTTATAGTTTCAGACTGATGGCGCCAGTTTGCGCGGGCATAGCCAATCACGCCATCCATAATTGGGCGACGCCAGCCTATTCCAAGTTGCGTTGTCCACTCAGGCGCAGCGTTTAGCTTTCGTCCACGCAGCGATACATCGGTCAACGCACTGCCATACCGTGCAAGGTTAAAGGTCGTTGCAGCCGTCAGGGTGACGCCCGCTCCAACATACCAGCGTGAGTCAAACTCTACCCCGCGCGATCGAACCTCACCTTGGTTTGAAAGCAGGGTCTCAGTTCCGGTAAACACCGTGCGCTGGAAATCAATGTAGGTTTGGTCGAAGAACGTCATGTTGGTGCGCAGTCGGCGATTTAGCCATTGCGCTTTGAACCCGGCTTCTACGCTCTCGGATTCTTCTGGATCAAAAGTTGCGCGTGTCCGGTTCCCGGCATCGCGATCAAGGCTAATGCCGCCAGCCTTAAAGCCCTTGGAGAAGCTGGCAAAAGCCAATATATCGTCGCTGATATCGTAGGAAACTGCAAACACGCCGCTGATCTTCTCGTCAGACTTGCTCGCTCTATAATCCCGCGTCGGACAAATCAGGCGCAAAGCCGCCGGAACAAGTGCCGACGTGCAAGAACCAGCCGAACGCGTAACAAACGTTCCGCCGCCATCCTTGTCCTCTTGGCTCCAGCGCAGCCCAAGCGTCACATCAAAGCGATCATTCACTTTCCAAATATTGTGTGTGAACACCGACCAACCGCTGGCTTGTAAGTCGAAACGGCGTAATTGATCGCCATCCCCAGCGGCATAAAGCGACACAATTGCCGGGCGCGCGCCTATCGCAGCCTGATAGCGCCCAGCGTCGGCACCGAGAACAACAGAGCTGCTCTGAATAAAGTCCTGATCAAAGTGGAACGCGCCGACCAGCCAATCGACCGGGCCGGCCGCACCACGCAACGTCACCTCAAAAGTATTGGTTTCGTCCTTGGAGAGTTCGTTCAATGAGTTTGTCAAATCAATGTCAGAGAAGTCACCATCAGCGTTGCGTAGGGATTCAAACACCCTCGAACTTGCGAGGCCGCGCAATTGAGCCCATCCGAGGTCCCAATTCAGCTCCAGCGAAATCCCTTTATCGTCCACTGTGGACGTAGGGGCGATATTGGTGGCCGTCAGAAAGTCGTTTTCACGCGTTGGGTTGAATACCGTACCACCCAGCGCCGCGATTGTGGTCGCGCGCGGACCGTTCAACACATAGGGGGCTGCGCAGCAAACATCCTCTTTCTTGGAAACATCAGCGATGAGGCGCATTTCAATCTTGTCAGTTGGTGTCCACAGAGCTTGCCCGCGAATGGCCCATCGGTCACGGCTATTAAGATCCTGTTTGAGCTTTTGATCTTTCACATAACCGTCGCGCTTGTTCAGATTACCCGCCAAGCGAAGTGCGAATTTATCGTCCACAATGGGGCCGGTGATCGAAAATCCGGCGCGCTGGGAGTTTAGCGACCCTGCGCCCGCAAAAACTTCGCCGCCAAATTCAAACTCAGGCTTTTTGGTTGCGATGGTAATCGCGCCGGCTGTCGTATTCTTGCCAAAAAGGGTGCCCTGCGGCCCGCGCAGGATTTCAACACGCTCCACATCCACAAGCTCGTTCAGCGCAATGCCAGACCGAGGCAAATAAACCCCATCAAGGAACACCCCAACCGTAGGCTCCAAGCCCGCATTTTGCCCTTGAGTGCCAACACCACGAATTCGGATTACGCCACCAGTGGTCTCAGAGTTTGAAACCGTCACCACCAAGGAAGGCGCGAGCGACTGCAGGCTTTGGGTATCGCGCACCACGGTTTCACGCAGGGTCTCGCCCGACACAGCTGTGATCGAAATCGGCACTTTCTGTTCGGACTCAGCACGCCGGGTAGCCGTAACAATAATGGTTTCCGTGGCCTCACCGGCCGCTGGCGTTTGCGTTGTCTGAGCAACAGCAAATCCCGGCACGCTTGATGCAATCAAGACCGCTAAACAAGCAGAGCCAAAAAGCGTTTTTTTCATTCGATCCTCCCGCCCGGGGAGTTTGGCGTAGCATCGCCATCCCCAGTGCATTTTTGCTTATTGTCGGCAATTGACGATGCCGTAGCCGCTTTAGCCTGTCAACGATTCATTGATGCGATGCAGTGGTGCTCGCTTTCTCGTGTTCCATTTTGGTCAACCGCGCCAAAAGTGCCGTCCGCGCAAAAGAAACAGAGACTTTGGCAAGCGCTTCTGCGGAATGGGCATCACCGGCCACTATTGCCGCTAGAAGCGCGCGAAGTATTTCTGTTGCGGGCCGCAGATAGCTATCATCCTCACCCTCGAGAAGTTTGTTCTGCCACAAAGCCAAGCGACCAATTCTAAGGTTCAAGTCATAAGACGTGCGCGATGCGCCGTGGCGGCCCATGTAGAGGCCGAGAGCAAAGGCGGCCTCTATGCCAGCACCAGCCTCGCCGGTCTCCAAGGCTCCTAACGCAGGTTGCAAAATCGCATTTAAAGCCGCGTGATGGTGCGGCTTAAGGTTTGTGGCTGCTTGCCGAGCGACAACGCCATAAATAACCTCAAGAAGATCAAAGATATGCTGGGTGTCCGATATCGATAGCTCTATCACCTGGGCGCCACGCCAAGGCCGTACGACTACGAATCCTAAGCTTGCTACCTGTCGTAAAGCCTCGCGTACAGGTGAGCGGCTGACTGAAAAGCGGTCTGCCACATCTTGCTCTCGGATCCATGTGCCCGGTGGGTAACGCCGCTCCAGAATGTCGCTAAGCAAGGCGTCCGCAATTGCTGCGTCGAGGGGTAAATGTGTCTTGATAAGGGGTGCAAAGGCGATGTCTCGAGAGAGATCTTCGGAGGGAACGTCAATGGCCATAAAGATCACCTTGAAGGGAGGATTGCCGACAATTTGTAACGCGGTCGCGCAATCGTCAAATCGCAGCGGCAGTTCTTGGTAGATTCAAGCCACATCAGGCCGCCAGAATGGCTACTCCCACAAATAGCCTGCATCCGAAGCGATTATGGTCTAGCCAAGAATTTCCTTCACCGCGCTCTCAAGCCCTCGATAGGCTTGATAGATCAGGCGCCCATTGGTGGCATCCGCCCCATCATTGCGCGCGTGGTGAAGCCGATGGCTGCCAAAGTTAGCGATAAGGCGCGTGTGCCCATCCATCAGGATCTGCTTGGCCTCACCGGCTGCCGCCTCAACAGTCGCAGGGTAAGGCACCTCAAAGCCCGGAACCCCCAGCATTGTTCGCTGAATAATGGGCAAGAAGTCCGGGTGAGCCAGCATGAAGTGGCTCGAATCCATATTGGGGAGTGGCGCCATCAGCCCGCCGCCAAGCTCGTGCCAATCGCGCGCAGCAAAAGCGGCGCCCAAATGAACCCACAAATCAACCTTGGCATCGTGACCAACGACCGACTCGTTGAATTGTTTGCTGCCGAGGTTCTCAAACTCGTGGCCACTCATCCCACCCGTGGTGATGTCGAGGTCAGGATAGTCCTTCGCCAGCCACTGGGTGAGCGCCAAAAAAGCCGCCACCCCACTGCCGCGTTCAGCCCCGCAGGTAAACCATCCACTCAACGGCGTCGTCACGACAATCTTGCGCCCAGATCCTGCTCGTCGTCCAGCGATGTTGAAAGCGGGACGCTGTCCAGTTTCACCTTCAAGCTGTAGCGTCGCCATCTGGCCGGCCATGGCCGCATCCAACAAAGGCTTGATGCCGCGCGAACCCAAAGCGATGCACGGGGTTGTCGGCGGTTCTTCGCCATATTGCGCATTAAGCGCCAACGCTTCGCCCGATGGTCCGTCAGTCACCACCACCAGCCCAAGCGCGCCATTAGTGAGGGCGGCACTAATTGGACCAGCAATGTTGGGCTGAAGCGCGCTGGAATGCCGCCCGAACGGCAACATCACGAGAGCAATCTTGCCCCTCAGATTGCTACTGTCGCGCGCATCCCGCCACAAAGCCAAAGGAGCCCGCAGACCGCCTGCCACAGTCGTCTTGATGGGGTGCTGGCCGATCCCGACAAAGTTTCCAGCACCCTCGACGCCGATTTGCGCAACGGCTTCATCGAAGTAGGGGACAGTGATTTTTTGGCGAAGCACTCTTATACCGATCGCCTGTAACCGTTCGCCAACCCACTCTCCCGTTGCCAAGTCACCGGCAGACCCAGACTGATGCCCGCCAAAAGACACATACTTTTCAAGGTCAGCCTGCAAGCTCGCCACACTTACATTGCTGATTGATGGTGAACCTTCAGCCGCTGCCAAGGCACCCCCCGCTGAACCTATCACCATTGTTGTGGCTCCCAATGTTAGAGCAGATCGACGGGATATATCTAAGTCAACGCGGCTCATTTCAGGCTCCTCGCTCGTTGAGCGCGCAGCTTCTAAGGATTGGTCGCGAAGCGCCAGCAAATTTTTTGCGAACCCCAACCTACCCAAACAAAAAAGTAAATCGCTGTGCGTTCTCTAGCGCAAATCCAGCACATATTTTGCATTTTACTACATAAAAACAGACAACTGTAAAAAATCTATCCTACCGAGCTTTCTGTCGTTGTAAACTTCGCAAGTCAAAACGGTCCAAAAAAAGCCTAACGCCATCCCGCAAGGAACCAAATGACAGGAAATGACAGGAATTGACGGCAAGAACAGGTTTTTCGGTTGAGCCAAGTGAAACTACCCAACGAAAAACAACGTCAAAACAACAACCATAAACAAATCTTAGTTTCTGCCTGTTATCACACACCAACCTCGCAGGCAGATGAGGGGCCGAAAGCGTGACTTTCGGGAGGGGAATTCATGGCACCAGCGGAAATCGAACGTCGCGCTCTCGTCTTGGCGATGCAGCATTTTTATCGACGGGTCTGGTCGGGCAATGCCGCGGTCACACGTTTTGTGTCGATCGCGGTAGTGACACTCTCAACGCTCGTGGTGCTCGACATTTGGTGGGGCATCGGTGTTGCCCTCTGCATGTTGTTGGCCGTGACTGTGGAGCTCCGAGTTTACCGTTGGTTTAGCGCAAAAGAAGCCAGCTTTGCGACGTTAAGTCACGATGAATTGCGGCGCGTTGAAACAAAGTTTCTCAACTTAATTTCCCTAGTTGTCGCGGTTTATAGTCTCCCTTACACAGCGATGGTATTCGGGCCGATGCCCGGCGCCTTGCTGGCCTTGCTTTTCAGTCTAGGCACGATGGTCGTGATTACGGCACAGCACGTCATGACTCGGAATATGGTGTTCCGCACCATCCCGGCCCCAGCCCTAACCTTAATTGCTAGTTCCGCCTCATTTGTAGACGGTTGGATGAGCGCCTTTTGTGCCTGCTTGGCAATGCTTATTATCGGGAACGTCATTGCGATGACGCAAGCGAGTTACAACTCCGCCAACGAAATGATCGAAGCTCAACTTGAAGCCGAGGAATCTGCGCGCGCCTTGGAAGCGCGTCGTCTTGAGCTTCTGGATGCCGATGCCGCCAAAGGCGATTTGATTGCGAGCCTAACCAAGGCGCAAAAAGAAGCTGAAACCGCCACGCACCGCCTCCAATTCATCTCGGACAATACAATCGATGCCATTGGCCTCATGGCGCATACTGGGCGCGCCAAGTCGATCTCGGCAGCGATCACCCATATTCTTGGCTGGTCGCCCGACGAATTCATCGATAAATCCGACGACCTTATCCACCCCGATGACCTTGAGCCTGCGTTAGCCGCCGCCGAAGACTTTATCAAAAACCCGCGTCAGATCGCACTTGAACAACGTTATCGCCATCGCGACGGTCACTATGTCGAGGTTGAGGCTCGGTTTAATCCTGTCCGAGACCCCGAAACTGGGGAGTTCACGGGCTGCGTTGTTACAATGTCTGACATTACAGCCCGAAAGAAAAATGAAGCCGAGCTTGGCGATGCCCAGCGACGCTTGGCTGACCAAACCCGTCAATTGACCCTTATCAGCGATAACGGATCCGACGCAGTCGGCTTGCTCGATTCCGATGGCGACGTGTTGACCGTCTCGCGCGGCATCACGCGCATTCTCGGCTGGGAACCAGAAGAATTCAAAGCGCGCGCCATCCGATTTATTCATCCCGACGACGTCGATGCCGTCATTCAAGCCAATAGCGGTGAGTGGCTCGAAAGCACACCCTATCGCGTCCGTATTCGCATTTTGAACACGGCGGGAGAGTATGTCTGGACCGAAAGCCGTATCCGGCCGGTACTCAACAATGAAACTGGCCGCTATGATCACGCTGTGTTTGTAACGTCAGACATTTCCGCCCAGCGTGCATACGAAATCGAGCTCGATAATTCACGCCGAGACGCCGAGGCTGCCAACATCGCGAAGTCCCAGTTCCTGGCAACGATGAGCCATGAGCTCCGCACCCCGATGAGCGGCATTATGAGTATGCTGGAGCTTCTCAAGCGCTCCGATCTCAATGACGTTCAGCGCGATCAAGCCCAAACCGCCACCAGTTCCGCCAACAACCTGCTTCTTCTTCTCAACGACATTCTCGACTATTCCAAGCTTGAAGCCAATCAAATCAAGCTTGAGTTAGTCCCGGCAAACGTCGAAAAAATTGTCCGCGATGTTGCCACACTGTTTGCCCAACAGGCCCACGAATCCGGGATTGATCTAGATGTCGAAGCGACGGGAGTGATCCCGGATTGGCTCGAAGTTGACCCAACTCGCCTGCGTCAAATCCTCATTAATCTCATGGGCAATGCTATTAAGTTCACGAAGAAGGGCGCGGTGCGAACGACGCTGTCTTACGCAGCAAACACACTAAAGATCGAGGTTCGCGACACCGGCATCGGCATCCCCGAGGCTGTTTGTAACCGTCTATTCCAACGCTTTGTTCAAGCCGACGCCTCCACCTCTCGCAAGTTTGGCGGCTCGGGTCTGGGATTGGCCATTTGCAAACAATTGACCGAGCTTATGGCCGGCAAAATATCCGTGAGCAGTGTTCCCGAGCACGGAAGCGTGTTCACGGTCATCATTAAAGCGCCACCGGTCGAGGGCCCTGTTATGATCGAGGACGGCGTCCAAACTGATGATGCAGGCGAGGGGAGCTCCCGCCCATTGCGCATTTTGGTCGCGGAAGATCACCCTGTGAACCAAAAGATCATTGCGGCCTTTCTCGCGCCGTTCGATCACGAAGTCACAATCGTTGGAGACGGACAACAAGCGCTCGATATGCTTAGCACAGCCCGCTTTGATCTCATCCTCATGGATATCCAAATGCCAGTGATGGACGGCATTGCCGCTACAAAGGCAATTCGTGCCAGCGATATACCAATCAGCACCATCCCGATCGTGGCCCTAACGGCCAATGCTATGGTGGGAGACCGCGAAGCATATCTCGCCTCCGGCATGGATGACTATATTTCCAAGCCAATCGATCCTTCGCGTCTGACAGCAGTTTTGGAAAGATTCGCCAGCGAACTTGATCGTGCCGAGGGTGCATTCGAGCAACATCGCCAGAGTGCCTAGAACTAGCCTCGTTTAACCAAATCGTGGAAATCTGCACCCGCTTTGATAAATCCCAAGGCTTTCGTTGCCAGATTGACACACCTCCGTCACACTTGTTCAAAATGTGGAAGCAGTCTGACGCGCGCTGTTGCGAGGACTGAAGTCTTTGCCACACTGAGAACAGTAAAGGCTGCGGTCACGATCAAGTTTGAAACACGGACCACGAACATCAATGGCAGGTTTGCCGGACACTGAGCGGACTGGGGAGAATTTTCCAATGACACTTCGTACTGTATTGCTAACCGGCATTGCGCTTTCGGCGCTTGCCGTATCGGCGCCAGCCCTCGCGCAGCAAACTGCCGCAGCAGAGGCAGAATCGTCGATCAAAGTCGAAACGGTCATCGTTACGGCGCGGAAAACTGAAGAAGCGTTGATCGCTACCCCTGTGGCAGTCACGGCCATTGGCGCATCGGACGTTTCGCGCCTCAACATTCAAGCCATTGACGATCTGGCTCGCTTCACACCTGGCTTCTCCTTCTCAAAAGCGTTTGGCCGCTCAACAGACCGTCCTGTCGTGCGCGGTGCGGCCAGCATTTTGGCCGGTGGTACGATCCCGGGTGTTGAATCCGGAACAGCTTTCTTCATCGACGGCGTCTACTATCAAGGCGACGTTTCCTCTATCGATATGAGCGACGTTTCACGCGTTGAAATCATCAAAGGCCCACAATCGGCGCTCTATGGGCGGAACACCTATTCCGGCGCGATCAACTACATCACCAGCAGCCCAGGCGGCGCCTTCAAAGCCAACGCAACGCTGACGGCCGCAGAGCATGGCGAACGTTCGCTCACGGCGCGCGTAGGCGGGCCAATGGGCGACAAAGTCGCTGGTTCCTTGTCCGTGCGTCTTTACGAAACTGAAGGTGAATGGCGCAACGCGACAGCACCGTCGGAGAAGCTTGGTGCTGAGAAAACAACCGCGATCGCAGGCGTTCTGGAACTCCGCCCTCTGCCCGGTTTCTCCGTTCGTAGCCGCCTAAGCTACGCCAAGGACGATGACGGCCCGCGCGCTTTCGGCTTCCAGAAGTCGGACTTCAATGATTGCTTCCCAGGCTTTAAGTCCAACCTTTATAGCGGCCCGGCAGCGACAACTAACAACAATCCAAACCAGTATTTCTGCGGCGTCATCAAAGACACTGGGGTTTACCAGCAAAGCACCGGCAAAAATGGTCAACCGGCTTCCGGCCCATTCTTTGGCGTTCAGCGCGACCAATTGTTTGGTTCCATCATCGCAACAGTTGATCTGCCCAACGACATGGTCGCCCAAGTCAGCTATGGCTATCGCAGCGCCCAAACCCGCACCGGGTCGGATTCAGACTTCCAAACCCAAGGCACCAACGTTTTTGGTGCCAATGGAATCCCAACGGCCAATACAAGCTTTGGCAACCACGGCTATCTCGATGCAGAGGACATGTCGATCGAAGCCAAATTGTCATCGTCTCAAGAGCAACGCTTCCGGTGGCTGGTTGGCATTTACGGCTATGAGCTGAAAGAAGTCTCGTTTAACGACAACTTCTCCTACACGGAATCACCTGAATTCCGTCGCCTATCCGGCAAAAACCAAACATCAAACGCGGCAATCTTCGCGCGCGCCAGTTATGATATTCTGGAAAACCTGACACTCGACGTTGAAGGCCGGAGCCAGAAGGAAAAGCGCGCAACGCAAAACTTCTCCACGACCGCAGGCGCCACGCTGGGTTCGTTTATCTATGACGACAAACGTTCCTTCCGTGAGTTTACGCCGCGCGTCACCCTCACATGGAAGCCGACAGAAAACCAAACCCTTTTCGTCATCAAATCCGAAGGCAGCAAGCCGGGCGGTCTAAACGGCGCAACGGGCGCATCCATCGGTTTGGCAACCTTCGCGCCTGAGCACTCGGATAACCTTGAAATCGGTTATAAGGTTCGTCTGCTTGAAGGCCGTGGAACGCTTTCTCTGGCGGCCTACAAGAATGACGCTACCGACATGCAGCTGACCACCGCTGTGCAAAGCGCCACGGGCGGCAACCCACTATCGGTAACCACCAACCAAGGCGATGCTGAGATTAAAGGTCTCGAAGCCGACTTCCGCTTCCGGATCACCGAAAACCTTGGCATCGGCTTCACCTACTCTTATGTCGATGCGCAGTTTGTTAAGGGCTGTGACGCCGAACAATATGTGTTCACATCGGGCGGTTGGAACCTGCAAGGCGTGCCAATCGGTCAAGTAAATCCATGCAACGCGCCGGTTCGGACAATCCCAACGACCATTGCTCAGCCTAACGGAACGTTCATCCCGAACCCAGGGGCGTCCGGTTCTATCGTTGGTCAAGCGGTACCGTTGGTTCCCGAGACCCAAGCCAGCTTCAACTTCGATTACACCCGCGATCTTGGTGCAATGGGCATGACCTTCTTCGCCAGCGGCGATGTAAGCTATGAAAGCTCCAAGTTCGTTCAAGTTCACGGCGGCGCGCGCACCGGCGACACCACCCTGGTTGGCGGTCGCATGGGCCTCCAAGGCGATCATTGGAAATTGTCACTGTGGGGTAAAAACCTCACCGACGATGATACGATTCCAATCGCAACCCGTTGGTTCGATATCTATCAGGGCACGCCAATAACCTTGTTATCACAAGCCGGTATCTCCAGCGGTATCGGAACAGGCCCACGCGGCTTCTTCTATGCCCCACGAGCAGGCCGCACCATCGGCTTGGAGCTCAAGCTAAACTACTGATAAATCAAAAATTAAGGAAATTGGGGCTCGACAGCACTGTCGGGCCCCTCTTTTTTTATCCGTTTACGGATTATTGGCTTATCTCTTAGCTTGATAAAACTCAGTCACATTCCCATCAGGATCGCGAACCGAAATTAGAGCGGTTTTCCCAAGCCCGGGAATCTGAACGTCATCGCTCCCGCTTATGATGATTGCGCCTTTTGCTTCAATCGCGCGCCGGTAAGCCGGTAAATCAGCAACGGGATACCGAACGGACAGAATACCCAAATTGGGTGCGCGGGCATAAGTGGCAAAGTCGCGCCCTTCAAAGCCGGCAAACTGCATTAACTCCACCCGCCCCGTCTCACTCGGAGCAGGGCTCATAGCGGCAGCTTTTCGAGTGATTTTCGTGGTAAAATTCGTCGGGATCGAGAAGTTTCCAATGGTCGGCTGCGGGTCTACAAAGTCTGAGTTGAATGCCGTCGAAAAGCCTAAGACGTCGCGATAAAATGCTACCGCCAACGGTTGATCCCGTACCATTCGCATCGTGTTGAAGGCTTGTGAGATCGTACCAACCTTAAACGCCGTAAACGGCGGCGAAACTCTTTGGTAAAGTGCGATGTTCAGGCCATCAGGCCCCGTCAGCACGACATTTTTTAAATCCGAAGCACCGAACCGAAACGAATAGACCTCAGACTCTGCCCACCAGCCCATTGCAATGGCGCGATCGAACACGCGCGGAACATCGTCACTGCGCATCATGAGGGAAAAGATGCCGCCAGTGTCCCAAGCACGCGCTGCCAATCGGATTGGGCGTTGTTCTACCCCTTTGAACTGAACAAAACGCACGCAACCCGTTTTTACGCCCGGCGCACACAATAATTGAAACGAACCCGACGTGCCCGTCGGCAATCGCCAATAGTCCAGTTCAGCCCGCGACAGTCGGCCCGATTCCACGGGCCGCCATTGGCCAATTTCACGCAAAAGCTGGCCGCTCTTGGCAATATCGCGAACGCTTACCACGGCTTCAGTCCACGGGGCGGGCTGAGAAGGTTCGGCAAAGACCGGCAAAGCAAATGCGCCGACAATAAGTACGAGCACAGCCTTTTTCATACGGCCAATTTTCCAAAGGCGGCCGCGACAATCGCCGGGTCAGTCATCATTCCCATTCGCCCCACGGGTAAATCGATCAAGTTCCAGCCCGGTTCCGTTGCTGGCCCCCACATCTTCACTGAAGATGGCGCAAAGATTTGCCCAGCACCCCGCCAACAAGTGCGTGGAAGGCCCTCCCAACCCCCTCGGCTCAACACAAGCTTGTCCGTCCACGCCTTGGCAGGGTGCGGCGTAAGCAAACGCTTCACCTTGGCTTGCAAGTCTGGATATTCGTCCCCGATCAGCATTTTCATAGGATAATGTTCCAAAAACACCATCTGATACCCGTCAATAAACCCAGCCCTACGCGCTCTAAAATCCTCGGTTTCGCTGCCATCTGCCCGCATCTCAACGCCAGTCATGCGTCCTTCATGGGGGATCAACGCATCGAAAAACCCAATATGGCGGATCCTGTCGCGTCGCTGATCTGCCGCACCGGTAACCGCAACGCCGGAAAAGCTATGGCCAATTAGAATTACATCATTGAGTTCTTCATAATCCAAAACACCAACAATATCGGCAATGTGGGTATCCAAGCCAATCTGTGGAGTAATCAAATGATGCCGCTCACCAACGCCCGTAAGGGTGGGCGTAAACACGCGATGCCCCATTGCGCGCAAACGCGCCGCAACCTCGGCCCAAATCCAGCCCCCAAGCCACGTTCCATGCACCAAAACAAAAGTCGCGCTCGCGCCCTTTACCTCTCCCGCACCAGCATTTCCCGCGGTCAATGTTGCGACAGTCGTTGCGGCGCCAACCTTCAAAATATCTCGCCTGTGCATTGATTATCCTCATGCTCATTGCGCCAAAACAGGGCTAGCGTGTGAAGAAACGCTCACCCTTGTATGATTGGGCGAATACAGATTTCTGGGAAGGGCCGCATATGCGCGTGATCGAAAAAAGCTGGACCATTACGGGAGCCGCTCTCTGCCTCGCACTGTCAGCCCCTGTCCTCGCACAAGTGCCCGCTGCAGCGTCGGACCCAAAGCCAGACCTTAACCGCGCTATCCTCGAGAAGGATATGACGCGGATGCTCCAGTGGTTTGATGGTTCGTTTGATAACGACTTACAGGTTTTTTTCGAAAAGGACCTCAATACGCCGCAAGAGTATCGCCACGGTCGGATCCACTCAATTTTCAAGCGTGTAGCCGTTCCTGCGCTCGGTAAAGACGTTTTCTACGTCCAACAATATTCCGACAATGACCCCTCAAAAATCTATCGGCAGCGCGTCTACACCTTCACGCCCGATTACGCCGAAAACGCCATTCGGCTGGATATTCTCACACCTAAAGACGGTGCGCGGTTTATGGATGCCCATAAAGACCCCACAAAACTAGCCAATGCAGTAAGTGCTGATTTCAATGCCTTGCCTGGATGTGAGGTCTATTGGCGTCGCCAAGCCAATCAATTTCTGGGCACTATGAAGCCCAAAACCTGCAAAATCATCCGTACGGGAAAGCCAAGCCTATTGATCGACGACAACCTCGTTCTCACCGAAAACGAAATCTGGATTGGTGATGTCGCCACCCTGGAAGATGGAACCTATGTTTGGGGAAACAAAGACGGCGTGCCACATAAGCTTGATCGTGTTCGTCAGTTTAGTTGCTGGGTATCGCTGCTTCGGGGTGCCAAACACGGCGATACGGGCCTCGAACAGGGAAATGAGAGCTGGTTCTATCAAGCGAACTTACCGATCCACGACCGGGGCGGTGTACTCGCCGTTACTACCGATGAAACCCCACCGCGCACCGTGGAGTTTAAGCTCCGTCGCGTAGCTTGGCCTTATGGTCCAAATCGCCCATCCACAACGCTCTATGTGAATAATAAGGGCGAAGAACGCGCAGTGTCATACGCATGGGGCGAGGAAATGGCGACCCGTGTCGGGATAAACTTGCGTTGGATTCAGGCGAGCTGTTCGGCCGTCAACTAAAGGCTTCGCGCAACTAATCGCGCAAACGTTCAAAGCCCGCTTCCAAATCAGCGATCAGGTCATCGGCCGATTCAAGTCCAACTTGATACCGTAGCAGCGCCCCAGCTTCCTTCCACCCGGTAGAGGTGCGCCGGAGCTGTTCGTCACAGGGAATTACAAGGCTTTCAAACCCACCCCACGAAAAACCAAGCCCGATATGGCGGTAGCCTTCAATCATGCGGTTGATAGCGGCGTCGGAAAACGGCTGCATCACGACGCTAAAAATCCCGGCCGCGCCCGTAAAATCCCGTTGCCAAAGCGCATGATCGGGATGGGAGGGAAGGGCAGGGTGGAGAACGCGCAAAACCTCGGCTTGGCCTTCCATCCACGCCGCAATCTTACGACACGACGCATCATGGATGGCCAGCCGCGCATGCATGGTGCGCATCCCCCTTAAAACAAGGAATGCGTCGTCTGGCGAAAGCCCGTGGCCTAATTCCTTGCGGACTTTGAGGATTTTCTTCGCGAGTGTCGGCGTTCGCGAGATAACGGCACCGGCCAAAACATCCGCATGGCCCGCCTGATATTTAGTTAGCGCCTGAATGGTTATATCCACGCCCTTGTCGAAGGCCCGAAAAAATACCCCAGCAGACCACGTATCATCGAGCACAGACACGATGCCTCGCGCTGCGGTTACCGATAGGATCGCTGGGATATCTTGTACTTCGAGGGTGAGTGAGCCTGGGCTTTCGAGGAAAACTACGCTCGTGTTCGGCTTGCAAAGTGCTTCGATGCCCTCACCAATGCGCGGATCGTAATAGGTGGTCTCAACGCCATAGCGAGACAGCACGTTATCGCAAAAGCGTCGCGTAGGGCTGTAGGCGCTATCGGGCACCAAAACATGATCGCCCGTCCTCGTCAGCGCCAGTAGCGCGAGCGTGCATCCAGCCAAACCGGATGGGACAAGTGCGACCCCGGCGCCGGGTGAAATCGCCAGCAACGCCTCGTCCAAAGCGCGGTGTATCCGCGCGCCATCAAGCCCATACGTCCGAAGATCATCGTCATAAAGGTCTTTGACGGTTTCCATCAAAACGGTCGACGCGCGCTCAACGGGCGGGCTTACCGAGCCGCCGGCAATGCGGCCAGCGGTAACAACCCGTGTGATCTCAGTTGTCATACGCGTTACGGCCCAACAACGACCGGTACGCCATCAAGTGAACCCCACTCGGCCCACGACCCATCATAGACAGAAACGTCCCAGCGCCCCATGCGCGCCAAAGCCAGCGCCAATAGCGACGCTGTGATGCCAGAGCCGCAGGTTGCCGTGATCGGCTTGGTCAAATCCAATTCGGCAAAAACGACTTCGAGATCTTCCCGCGTTTTCATTGTCCCGTCCGGGTTCAAAACCATAGGCGATGGCACATTGGTTGCCCCCGGCATGTGCCCACTTTTCAAGCCCGCCCGCGGCTCTGGCGCATCACCTAAAAACCTTGGCGCAGGACGGGCATCCACCACCTGTGCCCCTCCACTCACGCGCGCCTTCATAGCGTCGAGGGTGCACACCAAAGCGGCGTTGCGCCGAACAGTGAAGTGGCGGTCACGTGGCATCGCAAGCCCATCATCCATTGGCAAACCTTCAGCGCGCCATTTTGGAAGCCCGCCATCAAGAACCGTAACATCCTCATGCCCCATCACGCGGAACGTCCACCACACGCGCGCCGCCGAAAACACACCGCTAGAGTCATAAACAACAATCCGCGTGCCATCGCCGAGCCCAAGCTTGCGCACACGCGACGAGAATTTTTCGGGGCTTGGCAACATATGCGGCAAGCCGCTGGTGGTATCGGCTATTTCGTCGATATCGAAAAACACCGCACCCGGTATCCGTGCTTCGGCATGTTCGTCTTTTGGCATACGCTCGACGCCCGGCATGAACCAGCTTGCATCCACAACACGCACGTCAGGCGCATCCAAGCGCTCTGCCAGCCACTCCGTGGAAACGAGTGGGTCGTCTGGGCGGTTCCAAGCACTCACGAATTCGTCTCCATCCAAGGCGGCAGCGGCAGGTTTCTTTCGCGCAGAAACTCAGGGTTATAGAGCTTGGACATATAACGTTGTCCATAGTCGCACAGGATGGTCACTATAGTGTGGCCCGGTCCCATATCGCGTGCCATTTCGATGGCCCCAGCGATATTGATACCCGCCGACCCACCAAGGCAGAGCCCCTCGGAAACGTTCAAGTCAAATAATACGCGCAAAGCGTCCGCATCGTCGATCCGATAGGCACGGTCAACCATCACGTCCTCCAGATTAGCCGTAACGCGACCTTGCCCAATCCCCTCTGTTATCGAGGTTCCTTCCGCTTTCAACACTCCATTTGCATACCATTCATAGAGCGCTGCCCCGTGTGGATCTGCAATGCCGATAGAGATCGCTTGGTTGCGGGCTTTCAGTGCACGAGACACCCCGCCAAGCGTGCCGCCCGAACCCACTGCACAAATGAAGCCATCAACTTTACCGCCAGTTTGATCCCAAATTTCTGGGCCTGTCGTGTCCTCATGGGCCTGACGGTTGGCAATATTGTCAAACTGATTGGCCCATATCGCACCATTAGCCTCTGTTTCGTTCAGTTCATCGGCCAAGCGCTCCGCCACCCGTGTATAGTGGTTCGGGCTAGAAAACGGGCCGGCATCCACTTCAACTAAGCGCGCGCCTTGGATGATAACGGCATCCTTCTTTTCTTGGCTTTGGGTTCGCGGCATCACCACAACCGTCTTATAGCCAAGCGCATTGCCAACCATCGCCAAGCCAATGCCAGTATTGCCTGCCGTGCCTTCAACAATCGTGCCGCCCGGTCGCAAAGCGCCGGAGCGCTCCGCTGCTCGCACAATGCCAAGTGCAGCACGATCTTTGACGGATTGGCCTGGGTTAAGGAACTCGGCTTTGCCAAGAATGGTGCAACCCGTAGCTGCACTCGGTCCCTTTAGTTTTATCAGCGGCGTATTACCGATTGCGGCCAAAACGTCAGGAAAAGTCGAAGGATCGCAGGACATGGGTACCAATCAAGAAAGCACTTTTCGGCCTTAGGGGAATAATCCTTTGGTCGTTAAGTCAGTGCCGAACGTATAGGCGACTCTGGTGATTGATCCAAAGGCCCAAGCGGAACGTATCGCAGCACAATCATATCAGCGAGGCTTTTAGGGCTTTGCACGTGTTGCCTATGTGCCACTCAAAGGAGGATTGTCGTGTTTGAATCGAAAAACGTGCTCAACCCTTTGCTTTTTGGTCCGGTGGAGGTCTTGCGCCACTCAATATCCACACCATGTCGCCTAGCCGAATTACTAGAAATTCAACGCAAAAAACGGAATGCGTCAGGTTTGGTTCAGAAAGCATCCCCTAAAGGCCATCGCAAGAGCGTGACTTCGTTCCACACTTACAATGTGATAGCTTCACCAAAACAGTGATCGGATAAGACAAGTGATTCAGTCAGTACCATTTTTGACCAAACTCCGTGTCTTGGCTCTTGGCATTGCTTGCGCAGCGTCGGCACTGCCCGTGGCGGCTGCAGCGTCGATAACGCCCGGCCGGGTTGAATTTGCGGTCACCCGCAATGGTCAGCCCTTCGGAACTCACTCTGTTGTTGTTTCAAAGGCCGGTGATGGCTATACTGCACGAAGCGATATCCGCCTCGTTGCAAAGGTGGGCCCTGTAACGGCGTTTAACTACACCCATCGCTGCGTGGAAACGTGGCGATCAGCCCTCTCGCTGGCGTCGTTAGATTGTACCGATCGTGAAAACGGTAGGGTGCAAACCGCACGGGCGAACCTCAGTGGAAACACGCTGCATATCAACGGTTCGGGCTTTAGCGGCCCCTTCATTGGTGAAGCCATCCCTTCAAGTTGGTGGCGCCGCGATACAATGGAACAATCCAAGATTCTGGATACCCGCAATGGCAAGCCGATGCCGATTAACATTCAGCGTGTCGGCATCGAAACGGTAAAAGCCGGCGCTGCGACCGTGCAAGCCACGCGTTTTCGCGTGAAAGGCACACTTGTTGCCGATGTCTGGTATGATGCCGCTGGCCGTTGGGTGAAGCTCGCCTTCAAGGCGAGGGGCCAAGACATCGTCTATACATTGGCCTCGCCGCTCGCGGCCATTCCAAGAAGCTGATCGGCACAGGCCTTTTTGCGGTCATCGGCAAAATTTTTTGCGCGTTTGTCGGTGAAACAAATGCGGAACATCGCTTGACATGAGAACAAAGGCAGAATAAGAACGAAAAACGAACACGGAGATCGTTATGTCTGGTTTTGCCCTTATTCGCGACACAGCCGCCTTTGCCGCCATTATCGCTGTTACAGTTGTTGCTTGGGGATGGGCGGGTATTTTGGGCTGACAAGCCTCGGGACTCTCGGTCTATTAGGAGCCAAGATTTTTTGATCGGGACGTGAAGCCTTATGGAACAGCATGGGATGAGTAGTGGCGTTAGCGCTCCGCAGCCCAGTTTCGTTCATCTAAGGGTTCGGTCGGCCTATTCTTTGCTGAATGGTGCCCTTACCGTCAAAAAAATTGCTTCGATTGCGGCATCGCAGGAGTGTGTTGCAGTTGGTGTTACAGACGTTGGCAACTTATTCGGGGCGCTCGAATTCGCTGAAACTCTCGCCGAAAAAGGCATTCAGCCCATTATGGGGCTTACGCTCCCTATCGCTTTAGACAAGTCTGCCACAGGCGCACTGGGCGAGTGTGACGGTATCGTTGCACTTTTTGCGCAGAATGATGCGGGCTGGGAAAATCTAATGGCGCTCTCTAGCGCCGCTTACCTCGACATTTCTGCCGCCGAGGTGCCTCACGTCCCATTTGAGCTCTTGCAAGCCCATTCGGAGGGCCTTCTCTGCCTGACAGGAGGTGGGGAAGGGGTGGCTAACCGTCTGATTGCCGCCGGGCGTGATGGGGAAGGATACACGTTTCTTCAGCGTCTTGAGGCAACGTTCCCAGATCGACTGTATATTGAGCTTCAGCGTCACGGTATGGCGGACGAGGCCAAAGCTGAGCCGTTCCTCATTGACTACGCTTATGCGCGCGGATTGCCGCTGGTCGCCACAAACGATGTGCGCTTTGAATCCTCAAAGAAATACGCCTCGCACGACGTGCTTCTAGCGATCGCCGACGGAACCCATGTCGGGGACCCTGATCGCGTTCGAGTGACGCCAAATCACTATTTCCGGACAGCTTCGGAAATGGCGGTGCTGTTTGCGGATCTGCCGGAGGCCCTTGAAAACACCATTGATGTTGCGCGTCGTTGTGCGGTTCGCCCACGAACACGTGCGCCGATTTTACCCCACTTTTCGGGCGCGGCTGGCCGTGATGAGCCCGCAGAATTGGCCGCTCAAGCCCGCGAAGGTCTAAAGGCCCGCTTGGAAAAGCGTCCAATGTATGCCGAACTTGACGACTATCAGGCTCGCCTCGAACTCGAAATCGGCGTTATCGCGCGCATGGGGTTCTCCGGCTACTTTCTCATCGTTGCGGATTTCATAAAGTGGGCGAAACAGAATGGGATTCCTGTCGGTCCGGGGCGTGGCTCTGGGGCTGGCTCTCTTGTCGCTTACGCGCTCACCATTACCGACCTCGATCCTTTGCAATTTGGCCTACTATTTGAGCGCTTTCTGAACCCCGAACGTGTTTCCATGCCGGATTTCGACATCGATTTTTGTCAGGAAAGGCGAGGGGAAGTCATTGAATATGTAAAGCAGCGCTATGGGTCTGATCGTGTTGCCCAGATCATAACTTTCGGCACGCTTCAGGCCCGTGCGGCCGTTCGGGATGTAGGCAGGGCCTTGCAATTGCCGCTAGGCCTTGTCGATCGCTTGGCAAAAATGATCCCCAACAACCCTGCCGCACCGGTAACATTAGAACAGGCGATTGAGGGCGAACCGCGGCTACAAGAAGCGCGTGATGGTGATGCTGATGTGCAAGCGCTGCTGACGCACGCCACCGCATTGGAAGGCCTTTATCGCAATGCCTCCACCCACGCCGCCGGTGTCGTTATCGGTGATCGCCCTCTTGTTCAGCTGACGCCGCTTTATCGTGATCCGCGCGGTGATTTGCCCGCTACCCAATACAATATGAAGTGGGTAGAGCCCGCGGGCCTCGTGAAGTTTGACTTCCTTGGCCTCAAGACGCTCACCGTTATTGACCGCGCTATCGGATTTCTAAGGCGGCGCGGCATCAATCTCGATCTCGATACGTTGCCGTTTGACGATGAAGCAACTTTTGGCCTGCTGGCTTCTGGTTCAACGCTCGGTGTGTTTCAGCTGGAAAGCACGGGCATGCGCGACACGCTTCGCAAGATGCGGGCCGACACGCTCGACGATATTATCGCCTTGATATCTTTGTATCGCCCAGGCCCAATGCGAAACATTGATCTCTATTGCGAGGTCAAACATGGAAAGAAAGACCCCGACTATCTGCACCCTTCCTTAGAGGCCGTTCTCAAGGAAACCTACGGCATCATCATTTACCAAGAGCAGGTGATGCAAATTGCGCAGATTTTATCGGGCTATTCGCTGGGTGAGGCCGATCTGCTCCGGCGCGCCATGGGCAAAAAGAAGAAAGAAGAAATGGATGCCCAAAAGGCGCGGTTTGTCTCAGGTGCCGTTGAGCGCGGCGTTGACGCAGAATTGGCGGACCGGATTTTCGAATTGGTTGCTGAGTTTGCGGGGTATGGTTTCAACAAATCTCACGCCGCTGCCTATGCCGTTATCGCCTACCAAACGGCCTATTTGAAGGCCAATCATGGCGTAGAGTTTATGGCGGCCTCCATGAGCCTAGATATCGGTGATACCGACAAGCTAGGCGTGTTTGTGCAAGACGCTAAACGCATGGGCCTTGAAATGCTCCCGCCGGACATAAACGCCTCGGCTGCAGACTTTGAGCCAGACAGCAAACGGCCGGCCGATGCAGTACGGTATGCTTTAGGGGCGGTTAAGTCTGTCGGGCTTGGCGCCATGCAATCAGTGATAGCCGAACGCCGCACAGGTGGGCCGTTTTCATCTTTGTATGAGCTGATGGAGCGTGTTGACCCGCGACAAATCAATCGCCGAACACTCGAGACTTTGGCAAAAGCCGGGGCCTTCGATGGCTTGGAACCCGATCGCGCGCGCGTTGCTCAAAGTGCCGAACTTCTTGTCGGTCATGCCGCAAGGGCCGCCGAAGAGAGGGCCAGTGCGCAGACATCTCTGTTTGGTGGCACCTCAGCCCCAATCCAAAAGCCGGTTTTGCCTTTTGCGAAGTCATGGCACGCGCAGGAAAAGCTGGATAACGAATTTGCAGCACTGGGTGTCTATCTTTCGGGGCACCCGCTGGATGATTTGGCGGAAGCGCTAAAGCGCAACCGCATTGTGTTTTGGTCAGACGTTGCAGAGCTCGTCGCCGGGAAAAACGCAAGTTTTCGGATGGCCGGTATTGTGCGCTCCCGAAAGGAGCGCCCTGCACGGGACGGCGGAAAGCTTGGCTGGCTTACTCTTTCTGACCCAACAGGAGAGTATGAGGTAATGGTGATGCCAGAAACTCTAACGGAGTCGCGTGAGCTATTGGATACGGGACGCGCGATCACTTTTGAGGTGTGCGCCCGCTATCGCGATGGCGACCTGAAACTGAGCGCCGAAAAGATTGCGCCGTTGGACAAGGCGAACGTGTCAGGCTGTGCGGGTCTGCGGGTATTTATGTCGGGCGGGGCTCAAATTGGGGAGTTAGCGCGCATAAGTGAAAGCCTAAAGAAGGCGCGCTCGGAAGCATGGGGCGAGTTGCGTTTAGTTTTGCGCACCGGCAATGGAGCCGAAGTCGAGCTTACAGCCCCCGGGCGTTATCCAATCGACGTGGCCTCGCGTCGCGCGTTAAAGACGGCCATTGGCGTTGAACAAGTGCTTGAGTTTTAGAGCGAACGTACCCGTGCAAATTATCATGAATGGCGAGGCCCGTGACGTTCCCGCCAACATTACAGTTGATGATTTTGTCACCTTTTTGGGGCTTGATTCCCGTGGTTTAGCCATTGAACGCAACAAGGCGATTATTTCCAAATCCACATGGAAAACCACGATTCTTCGTCCGGGTGATGCTATTGAGATCGTGCAGTTTGTTGGTGGCGGGTAGGGCGATGCGTTCTATAAGGCATTTATGACCACAAAAACACCGCCGCCAAACCTTCAAGATATCAACCCCTTGATTATTGCAGGGAAGCGATACGCATCCCGGCTCATCATTGGCACCGGGAAATACAAAAGCTACGCGGAAAACGCCCGCGCCGCCGAAGCAGCAGGGGCTGAAATTGTCACTGTCGCCCTTCGCCGGGTAAACCTTTCAGATCCAAATCAACCCCGGCTGACGGAATTTCTTGATCCTAAAAAATACACGTATTTGCCGAACACTGCCGGTTGCTTCACGGTCGAGGAGGCGTTGCGAACGTTGCGGCTTGCGCGCGAAGCTGGGGGCTGGAATCTGGTAAAGCTTGAGGTGTTGGCCGACCAAAAAACTCTCTATCCCGACATGGCGGAGACCTTGGTTGCAGCAAAAACCCTGATATCAGAAGGGTTTGATGTCATGGTTTATTGCTCAGATGATCCAGTTTACGCCCGAAAGCTGGAAGATGCGGGGTGTTGCGCCATCATGCCTCTGGGCTCACTCATCGGGTCGGGCCTTGGCATTCAAAATCCGGTCAATATCCGTTTAATTGTAGAACAAGCCCGTGTCCCTGTTCTGGTCGATGCCGGTGTCGGAACGGCCTCTGATGCTGCATTGGCTATGGAGCTTGGCGTAGATGGCGTGTTGATGAACACCGCTATCGCTGAGGCGCGTGACCCAATTCGCATGGCACACGCCATGAAACACGCGGTAATTGCGGGACGAGATGCCTATCTTGCCGGCCGCATGCCCAAGAAGCGGTATGCCGATCCCTCCTCGCCGCTGGCTGGTCTCATCTAAGCTTCGCGAGACGTTGGAACATGGACGCCGCCAACGGTGCGCTCGCGAAGAACGTCTTGCCGAAACCGAAAAAGCTCAGCCGGGCGGCCGCCGGTTCCAGCTACAACGGCACCTGTGCCCTGAACCAAGCCTGTTTGCAGCAAAAGGCGCCGAAAATTGGACTTGTGCAGCTTCGTTCCAGCAATGGCTTCAACAACGCGTTGAAGACTGAAGAGCGTGAAACGATCGGAAACCAACTCGAACACGACAGGTCGATATTTGATTTTGGCGCGCAGCCTTCCAATCGCCGTTGCCAGAATTCGTCTGTGGTCAGAGATCATCGGAATCCCCAGCGCAAATTGGGCTGAGTTTTGCATAACGGGACTACCCGCGTCGCCCTCCAATCGGGCTCGATCGCGTGCGGCCTCGTTGATCAATCCGGATTCGTAAAGAAGCTCATAGCGATCAAGAACGCGCTCCTCATTCCAAGGCGAGCCATCGAAGCCAAACGCCAATCGGGCTCGATCCTGACGGGCGTTTCTACTTTGAAGATCGGGCGCATTTTCGGCCCAGATCGCCAATTGGGGTTCAATTGTCTGGGTCAGAACGGCAGGGCGGCCTTCGCGACGGTCTTCCCACGGAAAAAACTCATACCAGTCACGCCAAGCCGCATTGGCATCATCAAGATTTGCTCGTCCGGCTGTGAGTGCGAGGTAACCGACAGAGATTATTCGCTCAAGGCCAGGTTCAGTCCAGCTTCCCATATCGGCCAAGGGGGCTTCGCGACCCTGATCACCAAAAGTATAAAGTTGCTCAACATACCCAATAGCAAAGCCGGTTTGGGCGGTGACGAAGTCTCGCAATGCCAGCTCGAATGTGCGATGGCCACCACTACCCCGGCTCGGATCAAACGGGCCAAATGGCAAACCATTCACCGACATTTCAGTATCGGCCGAACGTGTACACAAGACCCAAGGCCCATCATCATCGACCGCAAGAATAACGGCCGAGAGCCCAATGACGAGGCGCGTCTCCTGCATAATATCAGGCGTGCCAAAAGGCCGGGATCGTGAACGGCACGCCTTCAAAGCAATCGGCACCTTGGCCAATAGCACGAACGGCATCCACCATCCGCCCGCCGCGATCGAGCATATCATCGGCATAGGCGGTTAAGGCTATGTTTGGCGTTGCCGTTGGAGACAGGGCTCGAATACGCTGAACGATAACAGCTTCAGAAGTATCGGGATTAAGGGCACAAGCCGAAATTAACGCCGACGCCGTCGAGCGACTTACCCCTGCCCAGCAATGAATAAGCAGAGGGCGTTCCACATCCCAATTGGTAACAAAGTCCAATAATGCGCGAACATGGGATACCCCAGGAGCGACAAGGCCCGGCGAAGGGCTCGGAATATCATTCACGCTCAATTTCAAATGCCGATCGGCGCCAATAGCAGACGGCGTTTCGATCATGCTCGCTGGATCCAGGAGGGAGATAAGCCGGGAAGGCTGTTGGCTTTCGATAAAATCGTGAATTTGGTTCAACGGGCAAACGGTTATTGTTGGCATGTTTTGTCCCGCTCCAATTCTTCAAATCGACTCAAAAAAGCCGCCTGCGCCTCTCGTGCGCTCAATGGTTCTAACACCATCTTGGCTAATCGTTGCACCGGCCCAAAAATTTCGTCGGCTTCCGAAACTGTAAAGCCGGCAAGTTGCACAGCTTCCTGTGCTGCACAGGCAATATCGGCCCTTTTGATTAGTTTTTTTAGATGGGCAGGCAGACGGGGCGGCAGACCAAAGCGAATATGGATGGCGCGTTCAAGTCGATCTTCAAAAACGCGGTAATCAAAGCCCAATGCATTCTTGAACGGCGAAATCATGTCGCCGATCACATACTCGGGTGCATCATGGAGAAGGGCCGCTAACCGGTCACGTGCAGACAAGGCCGGTTCGAACGCTGCGCATATTCGCTCCACGATCAGTGAGTGTTGGGCTACCGAAAACGCGTGATCGCCAAAGGTCTGCCCATTCCATCGGGCGACACGGGCAAGGCCGTGGGCGATATCAATAATCTCAATGTCGAGAGGCGAGGGGTCCAAAAGGTCCAACCGGCGCCCCGAAAGCATCCTTTGCCAAGCGCGGGCGGGCTCCCGCGACATTTTGCGCATAGCTGTGGGCGTTTTATTTGTTGGCGTATCCACCGCGCCCCTCGTGCAATGCCATTACAATACCCACTTAGTCCGTAGGAATGGAGCCATTCCTCAACCGAGTTTGGGAGGCAAATGCAATGACCACACCTGACTTTCTCGTCGTCGTTGAAGGAACTGAAGCGGATCGCGATCTCTTAGGTTTCGCTCGGGACCTTAAAGAGCACTTAAACGCCACAGCAACATCCATCTTGGTTCAAACCGACCCAATGGAAACACTGGCAATGGCTGGAGACCCCAGTTACGCGATGTTCTCGCCAGCAATCGTGGAGGGTTTGAAGGCAGGACTTTCGAAGGTCGCTAGTGCGAATGCTGAATTGGTGGCTGAGGTAGGCGAAATCGCCCATGAGTCCCACATTGGCCATCCAAACCAAATCCTGCCAAGGCGTTCATCGTTGGCAGACTTCGTTGTAATCTCGTGTGCCTGCGCGCGGGATCAAAGCATGCAGTCTGGCCTTTGTGAAACACTTCTCATGGAAGCGCGCGTGCCGGTTCTCGTATCGCGAACCAGCGTAAGTCTCTTACATGGCACGACATTGGTGGCGTGGGATGGCGGGCCCGAGTCGGGTCGTGCATTGCGGCGCGCCTTGCCACTTTTGGCGCTTTCCTCGCGCATTGTTATTGCCCAAGTCGCCAAGCCGCTTACTGAACGCGCAGCCCGCTTTGTCGACCCAAAGCGCGCTGTCGATTTTCTAGCCCGCTATGGTTTGTCGGCTGAAATCGCAATTCTGTCTGAGCACGAAAAGGAAGGTGAGGCCCTACTACTCCATGCCAAAGCCATCAAGGCTAGCCTGTTAGTCGCGGGCGCTTATGGCCATTCGCGCCTACAAGAACTGATCTTTGGCGGGGCAACCAAAGCATTTCTAAACGCAAAAGACAGTCCCAATTTGTTCCTCGTGCACTGAAACAATTCCGTAGCCGCATCAGGCATGGTAAGCGCGCGTGATGCGGAACGCGTCGGAACTGGATGAGTTATTTGCTTTTGCCAATGTACTGGCCGATGCCGCTCGAGCCGCGATCCTGCCGCACTTTAGGGCGGGAATTCTCGCCGAAAACAAAGCTGCGATTGGCTTCGACCCGGTTACCATTGCCGACGAGGCAGCCGAAGCTGCAATGCGGGCGCTCATTCAGGCTCGTTATCCTGATCATAGCATCCATGGCGAAGAGTATGCCGACCAAATTGGTACGTCGCCTTGGCAGTGGGTGCTTGATCCTATCGATGGCACGCGCGCCTTCATTGCGGGCTTGCCGACATGGGGTGTGTTGATTGGGCTAACCTATTTAGGGACGCCTTGCATTGGCATACTTGACCAGCCCTTCACTGGCGAGCGCTTTCGCGGACGACCAGAAGGCTCAGACTGGGTGCGCTTTGACGAACGCATCATTCTTAAGACCCGTGACCAACCACTGCTAACTCAGGCGACGCTCACCACTACCGATCCCATCATCTTCACGCCCGCTGAGAAGGGAGCTTTTGATCAGGTTCGTGCAACCGCCCGCCTAACCCGCTTGGGGCTCGACTGTTATGGCTATGGCATGGTGGCGATGGGCAATATCGATTTAGTGGTTGAGGCTGGCCTAAAGGCGGTTGATATCGTGGCGTGCATCCCAATCATTGAAGGGGCAGGCGGCTGCGTTGTTGACTGGCGCGGGAACCCGACGGCTCATCAGGGCGGTCAGGCGCTGGCGGTAGGAGACCGACGCTTAATCGATCAAGCCTTAGTGGCGTTACGCCGCTCCGCGACTTAGTAACGAGTGTGATAGGTCGCCCGAGTTTTGCACAGTGAGCATGTTTGATGAGCGTATTAGTTTCCGGTCTCGATGTTCGGTCACCGGCTTTCTTGGCCAATGCGGCTTTTAACCGCGACCTCGCAACCGAACTTCGGGTGCGCACAAGCGCGGCGGCTCTTGGGGGCAGTGAATCAGCACGGGCAAAGCATGTTGCGCGCGGTAAGCTTTTGCCTCGAGAGCGGGTTGAGCGGCTCTTAGATCCCGGAACACCGTTTCTTGAGTTGTCACCTCTTGCAGCGAACGGGTTGTATGAGGGCGATGTGCATGGGGCGGGACTCATCACTGGTATCGGCCAAGTTTCCGGTCGAACCGTTTTGATCGTCTGCAACGACGCGACGGTAAAAGGCGGTACTTATTATCCGATCACTGTCAAAAAGCATGTCCGCGCCCACGAAATCGCGCGTGAGAATAAGCTTCCCTGCATCTACTTAGTCGATTCTGGTGGCGCAAACCTGCCCCATCAAGCTGAAGTATTTCCAGATCGCGATCATTTCGGCCGGATTTTTTTCAATCAAGCGCGCATGAGTGCAGAGGGTATCGCCCAAATCGCCGCCGTGATGGGGTCGTGCACGGCAGGTGGCGCCTATGTACCCGCGATGTCAGACGAGACCGTGATTGTTCGAAAACAAGGGACGATCTTTTTAGGCGGGCCGCCTTTAGTTAAAGCCGCAACCGGTGAAATCGTGTCGGCTGAGGACCTCGGCGGCGCCGATGTTCACGCGCGTCATTCCGGCGTTGCGGATCATTATGCCGTCAACGACAATCATGCCCTCGAAATTGTTCGCAATTCCGTTGCTACTTTGCCGGAACTGCCTAATGCGAACACCGTTTTTGCTGACCCTGTTTCCCCAAATTACGATCCTGAAGAAATCTACGGCGTGCTCCCGCAAGACGTTCGGACGCCTTATGATGTTCGAGAACTCATCGCTAGGCTCGTCGACGGTTCGCGCTTTGATGAGTTCAAGCGGCTTTATGGCGAGACACTGGTAACGGGCTTTGCCCGTATCGAAGGCATCCAAGTGGGCATCATCGCCAATAACGGAATTTTGTTTGCGGAAAGCGCGCGAAAAGGCGCCCACTTTGTTGAACTTTGCTGCCAACGCTCAATCCCACTTCTCTTCCTCCAAAACATCTCGGGCTTCATGGTCGGCAAGGAGTATGAGGCAGGAGGGATCGCACGCGACGGCGCAAAGATGGTAACAGCTGTTGCCTGCGCCAATGTCCCAAAAATCACCGTGGTGATTGGCGGTTCATACGGCGCCGGAAACTACGCCATGTGTGGCCGTGCGTATTCGCCACGCTTCTTGTTTCTGTGGCCAAACGCGCGAACGTCGGTCATGGGCGGCGAGCAAGCCGCATCGGTCTTAGCAACGTTGCGTCGAGACAATCTGGAAGCCGCAGGAAAGATTTGGCCAATTGACGAGGAGGAGGCCTTCAAAGACCCAATTCGTGCCACCTATGAACAAGAAGGCTCGCCCTATTTTTCAACGGCGCGCCTGTGGGATGATGGCATAATTGACCCCGCTGACACGCGTCGTGTTGTCTCCCTCGCGCTTGCGGTAAGCCTGCAAGCACCAATTGAGCCGACGCGATTCGGCGTGTTCCGAATGTAGTCATCGCGACACAACGCGCGGTAGCCAACAGTCATCTCACATTCATATTCTTTCGGGCTAATGGAAACGGGATGGCCGAATTGGCATTTCACAACATAGTCATGTGGCTTTGAAGACCCAGAACACATCTAACCGCTGTTGAAAGGGCCATTATGACACGAACGGTCTTGCCTTTCTTCGGGGAATGTCGGATGTGAGAAGGGAGCGCGGCTGCTGATTTCGGTGGTCGGGCGCAGAATGTGCGGTCGTGCGCGGCCAGTGCGAGTTGGTCCGGTCTAGTGTGCTAAACCGATCAACGTAACTGAGGGGATATAGAATGAAACATCGCTTGTTAGGCGCCACTGCGCTTCTCGCGCTCATCGCGGCCCCAGCCGCGGCGCAAACCGGCTGGTACGGCAAGGCCGATGCTGGCTACTCCGTGCAGGGTAACCTAGACGTATCGCCAGCTGCGGCTGTGACCACCATCGGTCCACGTGGCAAAGGCAAAACCAACAGCGCACCAATGGGCGCTTTGGGCCTTGGTTACGGCTTTGATAACGGTCTCCGTGCCGAATTCGAAATTGCGAACCGCTCTTCGGGCATCAAGTCATCAACCAACTTTGACCGTTCCGGCGGCCAAGTATGGACCGCGATGCTAAACGGCCTTTATGACTTCAACCGCGATGGCGGCGTTCGTCCGTACATTGGCGCTGGCGTTGGTATCGGTCGAGCAGACTTCTCGGCATTCCGTGGCAAAGGACTCGCCGTCGGCGCTGGCTTCGACGATAGCGACACAAGCTTTGCTTACCAGTTGATGGCAGGTCTGGGCTTCAAGTTTACGGAGCAATTGTACGGTGACGTTGGCGTAAAATATCTCGCCATCCCAAGCCTTTCTTACAATGGCCGCACTGGCATTTCGACGGGTCGCGTAGGTGGCTCACCGGGCACCGCTGCAACCTTCGACGCTGATTACGACAACACAGCAATCACCGTTGGTCTGCGTTACCAGTTCGCGGCTCCACCACCGCCGCCAGCTCCACCACCGCCTCCACCGCCTCCACCGCCTCCACCACCTCCACCACCACCGCCTCCACCACCGCCAGTGGTCGAGACCCCAGTGGTTGAAGCCTGCCCAGGCATTTCTTTCGTGGTCTACTTCGAGTTTGATAAGTCGAACCTGACCCCAGAAGCGTCTGCTGTGGTGGATCGTGCAGTTCAGGCCGCATCGGCTTGTAACTACCAAAACGTCGTGGTTGCCGGCCACACCGACTTGTCGGGCAAGCCAGCATACAACCAAGCGCTCTCTGAGCGCCGTTCGGGCATCGTTGCTGATGCGCTCACCCAGCGTGGCGTTCCAGCAGACTTGATCGCACGTGAATCCTTCGGTGAGTCACGCCCTGCGGTTGAAACGCCAGACGGCACCAAAGAGCCTCTGAACCGTCGTTCGGAAGTGTCGATCTCCTTTAAGTAAGAGAGATTACCGCTCGACCTAGTCGGGAAATGAGAAGGGCCCAGCGCATGCGCTGGGCCCTTTTTCGTTGCGAGGACGAAAAAAGGGTCGCTGACAATTGCCAGCGACCCTTTATGTAGGGCTGAAGAATTGGCTTACTTTAGTGCCAGCTTTGCCTTTACGTCGGCCCAGGAAACAAGCTTAAAGTTTTGAGCTTCGGGTGCATTGTCGCCATCTTGGGCAATAAAGAGACCATTTGGGAACTTTGTTCCAAAGTTTCCGAGAGCCAATTCAATCCCATCGGTCTCATAGGTGCCGTCAAGCCCGCCCTCTTGAGGGGCAATACGGAAGCGCCCAACAAACGCCTCGTTTTCCAAGTCAAAAACTGCATACGCATTATCGCCTTGGCTCGATACGACAAGATAGCCGCCATCGGCTCCGGTTCTCGCGAGTGCCAAACCCTCCACGTCGGCAATCAGCGTCTGGCCATCCACTTTGGCAACCGATTGTGGTTCGATTGGGCCCTTTTCTCCGGCGTCAAACTTCCAAACGCCAACGTCCTCCTCGCCGACATAGAGCGTACCGGTTTCAGCATTAACGACGCAGCCTTCTGACTGGCTATTTAGCTTCATCGTCCGAACGACACCCCCTTCAGCGGCAGGCCCTTTCAGGCTAAGCTTAACCTGTGCGATCGTGCCTTCCTTGTTGACAACGAACGCATAAAGTTCATCGCTCGCCTTCACTTGATACAAACACAGGCCGTAGGCTTCACCGGCAGAGGCTGGCACACTGCCGATTTTGGCGAGTTTTCCTGTTGACCCATCAAGCGTAAACAAGGCTATTTTTGCATTCTTCTCGTCGGCTCGATCGCTAGCAGCAACGAGAATCCCTCTCTTTCCTTGAATCTCAATGTTTTCAAGAAGAGCGACGTTGTTTAGACGCCCCGCCTCGGTGAAGCTCTTAACGGCGCCGTCCAGCCCGTAAACATAAAGGCCGCCTTTTTTATCTGTTCCGACAATCAGGCTTTGATCGGGTTCAGCAGAATTGCGCCAAATAGCAGGATCATCTGCAGCATCATCATTTGCCGTTGCTACAGGAGCAGTTTCTGCTTCTGCGAACACGTCAGCGGTAAATATGGAGGCGCTCGCCGCCGAAGTGGCTTTTTCTGCTGTGTTCGCTGCCGGAGAATTGCAACTGGCTAGAGCCAAGAATGCAAAGGCTGAAATGCCATAAGCAGTCAATGAGCGCTTGTTCACTACGTGAATCCTATTTCTGGGTGGAGAGCACTTGTTGTGCGGCGCACTACCAATAAAGCGCTATGTTTTTGTGACAGAACGAAAACAGGTAGTGGATTCTAACTTCTGGATTGGGCCAGTGAAACCAAATCCACAAAACTGTAATCAGGCTAGACAATCTAAGTGCTAGCAACCTACATCCCCTAAAGCGCGGGAGACATGACGATGCCAATGACGACAGAGCAAGTTTTAGATGAATTCCGCGCCGCCGGAGCTCTTTTGGAGGGCCACTTTATCCTGTCGTCTGGGCTTCGCAGTCCAGTGTTCTTGCAAAAAGCGTTTGTTTTCATGGATCCAAAACGAACTGAAACGCTCTGCAAAGCGCTAGCAACTAAGATAACGGCCGCTTTTGGCCAAATTGATATCGTGGTGTCGCCAGCGGTGGGAGGCATAATTCCGGGCTATGAGACGGCACGGCATTTGGGTGCAAAAGCGATCTTTGTTGAACGAGAAGCCGGTCGTTTTGCCTTACGTCGTGGGTTTGAGATTCCAAAAGGCAGCCGAGCTGTTATGGTTGAAGATATCATCACCACGGGGCTTTCATCACGGGAATGTCTGGAAGCCTTGGAAAGCGAGGCCGGAGAAATCGTAGGCGCGGCCTGCCTTATTGATCGCTCAAACGGCAAAGCACACATCGGGAAGCCGCTACTTTCCCTCGCTCAAGTCGACGTTCCAACCTATACGGCCGACGCTTTGCCGCCTGAATTGGCAGCGATCCCCGCGGTAAAGCCCGGATCAAGGGGGCTCTCGGTATGAATGATCGTCTTCGGCTTGGGGTCAACATTGACCATGTTGCGACGATTAGAAATGCGCGCGGAGGGCTGCACCCCGACCCAGCTCGTGCAGCTGCAATGGCTGCTGCTGCTGGTGCTGATGGGATCACAATTCATTTGCGAGAGGACCGGCGCCATATCCGAGATGAGGACCTAGACGCCGTAGCCGCAGCCTCAAAGCTACCCATTAATCTAGAAATGGCAGCAACCTCTGAAATGCTGGACATTGCGCTCCGCGCGAAACCACATGCCGTTTGCTTGGTTCCAGAAAAACGCCAGGAGAGAACGACAGAGGGTGGGCTGAATATAGCGGGGGAGCACAACATTATTTCTCCATTTGTCCGTCAATTGTCAGAAGCCGGAATCCGGGTCTCCCTTTTTATCGACGCGCACCCAATTCAGATTGCTGTTGCAGAAGCGCTCAAAGCTCCGGTTATAGAATTGCATTGCGGTGCTTATGCCGATGCGAGTGACGACACTGCTCTTAAATTTCAGCTCGAGGCGCTTCAAATCGGGGCCGCCAACGCAGCCGCCCGTGGCCTCGAAGTGCATGCGGGTCACGGCCTAACTTACGACAATGTGGGCGCTATTGCAGCAATTCCCGAACTCATGGAGCTAAACATCGGCCATTTTCTGATTGGTGAATCCATATTCATCGGCCTCGAACAGTCGATCCACCGGATGAGGTCGATCATGGACCAAGCGCGCCAACCGCGAACGCATTAATGGCACGCATATGATCTTGGGCATTGGAAACGACATGGCCGATGTCCGCCGCATCGAGCAAACGCTGAATCGCTTCGGGTCACGGTTTGAGGAGCGCTGTTTTACGCCGCACGAGAGAGCACGCGCGCAACGCAGGCCCGCTCAATCCGCCAGCACATATGCGAAGCGATTTGCGGCAAAGGAAGCGTGTGCGAAGGCTCTCGGCACCGGCATGCGAAAAGGCGTGTTCTGGGCGGATATGGGCGTTATCAACTTACCAAGTGGGCAGCCTACGCTGCAACTAACCGGAGGTGCGTTGGTATGCTTGATGGAACTAGTGCCCCCGGGTTACTTACCGCATATTCATTTGAGTCTGAGCGATGAATTGCCCTATGCGTTGGCATTCGTCGTAATAGAGGCAAGGCCGCAGGCGGTCTGAAAGAGTAGAACATGACCGCAGATGCATCCGGCAACGCCCAAAAAATAGAAGAGGTTGCGGCCCCAAAGGCCAAGCCAGTCAAAAAACCCGAAACGCTCCTCGATAATGTAAAAACCATCGTTTACGCCCTCGGCCTAGCGTTGGTCCTCCGCGTATTTCTGTTTCAACCATTCAATATTCCCTCAGAATCCATGCGACCAAACCTGCTTGTGGGCGACTATATTTTTGTGTCCAAGTGGGATTACGGCTATTCAAAACACTCAATTCCATTCTCGCCGAACATTTTTTCAGGTCGAATCATGGGCGCGACGCCAGCGCGCGGTGACATCGTTGTTTTTAAGCTACCTCGGGATGGGCAGACTGATTACATCAAGCGCGTGATAGGTCTCCCCGGAGATCGTGTGCAAATCGCTAATGGTGCCGTCATTCTCAATGGCAGCCCAATAAAACGTGAGCGCTTAGATGACGACATTCAAAGTGATGCTTTTGGCAACATTCAGCGCTTCGAACGATGGCGCGAAACCAACCCCGAAGGCAAAACCTATTTGACCTACAATATCGAAGATGGGGGCCAGTTCGACGACACAGGGGTTTACGTTGTGCCCGAAGGTCATCTCTTCATGATGGGTGATAATCGAGACAACTCGCTCGATAGCCGCGCGCCCATGGAGATTGGCGTGGGCTTTGTTCCAATGGTGAATGTCGTTGGGCGCGCTCGATTGATTTTCTTGTCTTTCAAGGAAGACACAAAGCTGTTTCTTCCATGGACATGGTTCACCGGGTTGCGCTTGGATCGTATCGCGGTCACGGCAGAATGAGGTCGCGCCGGTGAGCCGCGAGTCACCGTTGCGGGAGTTAGCTGACCGGTTGGGGTGGAAAAGTCAGCCCGATTTGGCACTCTTGGAACAAGCACTCGTCCATTCCAGTGTCGGCGATGGTGCGCCTACAAAACTTAACAATGAGCGCTTGGAGTTCCTTGGAGATCGCGTCCTTGGGCTGTTGGCGACCGAGCGTCTTTTCCGGGATTTTCCAAAGGCCAAGGAAGGGCAATTAGCCCAGCGTCTCAATGCACTGGTGGCAAAAGCTCCCTGTGCAAGAGTGGCTCGCCGCTTTGAACTCGGACCGCTCCTGATCCTATCAAAAGGCGAAGTAGCCACTGGCGGTCGAGATAAAGAAAGCATCTTGGCCGATGCCATGGAGGCCGTGATTGCCGCCTGCTTTCTCGGAGGCGGCCTCGAAATTGCCCGCGAAGCCTTCACGCGCGGCTGGGCCGAGGAAATGAGCGCTGCAAAAAAGGCAGTACTTGATCCGAAGAATACATTACAGGAGTGGGCTCATCGAAACGGTCGCGGTGAGCCGGTTTATTCGGTCGTCTCGCGTGAAGGGCCAGACCATGCCCCCATCTTCAGAGTTAAAGTCTCGATACTCGGAAAAAGTGCCGAAGCCATTGCCGGGGCCAAGCAAGAAGCCGAACGCTTAGCCGCTGTTCGCTTACTTGAAACAGTAGGAATTCCCGATGCCCCTTGAAGCAAACACAGAAGCGAACGAACCAAAAACACGAGCAGGTTTCGTTGCGATACTTGGGGCTCCGAACGCAGGAAAATCAACGCTTGTAAACTTTCTCGTCGGTCAGAAGGTAACGATCGTTTCGCGAAAAGTTCAAACAACACGATTTCCAGTGCGAGGCGTGTTCATTCACAACGATTCACAGATTGTCTTGGTCGACACGCCGGGCGTCTTTGAGCCAAGGCGGCGATTAGATCGCGCAATGGTACAATCAGCTTGGGGTGGAGCTGCGGACGCAGACGCGCTCGTCCACGTTGTTGATGTTGCAGCCCAAAAAAATCATGCCGATGATACCGATCGCGTGATCGAGGGGCTGAAAAAGGCAAACCGCAAAGCTCTTCTCGTTCTCAACAAAATAGACTTATTGGAGCGGCAGGTCCTTTTGGAAATGGCCGAAACCTTGTTCGCAACCGGGGTGTACACGGCGGTTTTCATGATTGCGGCAACCCGTGGTGACGGGGTCGACAAGCTCGCTGATGCGATGGCGCTGGCGGTTCCGGAGGGCCCGTTTCTATACCCGGCGGACCAAGTAGCAGACTTGCCAACCCGATTGCTTGCGGCCGAAATCACGCGCGAAAAGGTCTTTGAGCGCTTGCACGATGAATTGCCCTACGAGATGACGGTCGAAACAGAAACGTGGACCGAGAAAAAAGATGGGTCCGTCAAAATTGACCAAACAATCTATGTGTCCCGCGATGGCCAAAAAGGCATAGCAATCGGGGAGGGGGGTGCGACGCTCAAGTGGATTGGACAAGCGGCACGCCTCGAGATGACTGAATTGCTGGGTCGGAAAGTGCATCTCTTTTTGCATGTGAAGGTGCGTTCCGGCTGGTTAGATGAACGTGCGCGCTACACCGCAATTGGGTTGGACTTTGACGTTTGATCGCACGTCGCTGTGCTTTCCGTTTTCCGAACGTGATCAAGACGGATTGAACGCATGGAATGGTCGGACAAGGCAATCTCGCTAGGGGCCCGAAAGCTCGGTGAGAATAACGTCGTTTTGGATGTGTTTACCCGAGATCAGGGTCGCTGGGCGGCCCTCGTCCATGGCGGCTCTAGCAAGCGTAAGCGGGCGCTAATGGAGGCGGGTAACCTTGTTTCCCTGACATGGAAGGCCCGGGTTGACGAGCAATTAGGGTACTTCGATGGCATAGAAGTCGACGCAATGACGGGCGCAACACTGCTGGATGATCCGCAGGGGCTTTCTGCGTTGATGGCGATTACAGCTCTCGTGAGCGCAGTGGTGCCTGAGCGAAGCCCTCAAAAGGGGCTTTTTGACGCTACCGTTTTCTTAATCAGCAAACTGACTGACGCCTCTCTTTGGCCGCCGCTTTACGTTCGGTGGGAAATTGGTCTGTTGGCGGCCATAGGCTACGGCCTCGATCTGGAAAAATGCGCGGTCACAAATACAAATGATGGTTTAACCCACGTTAGTCCGCGAACAGGGCGCGCGGTGAGCGCGGCGATCGCCGAACCCTACCTCGATCGATTGCTCCCCTTGCCGCCATTTTTGCTTGGTTCGGGCCTTGCGTTGCGGTCCAACGATCTCTCCAACGGTCTCTTGCTTACTGAACATTTTCTGACGTCGAGAGCCTTGCATCCCTTCGGCAAGGAAATGCCCACAGCGAGAATGAGGCTGGTCGACCGCCTGCTGCGAAACAGATAGTGCGATACTAGCTGCCCGATGAACCTTTGCCGCTGCGAGATTGAAGCCAGTCTGAGAGCGCAAAAGCGACACCAGACAGAACGAAAACCATGTGAACGCCGACAAGCCAGATAAGTTCGCGATCCGTTTTCGACTCAATAGACATAAAGGCCTTCAAGACCTGAATGCCCGAAATCAACACGATAGACGCCAATAACTTCTGCTTGAGCTGGCTGAAATCTACTTTGGTCATCCAATCGGGCCAATCGTCGTGCTCGCCAGTTTGTATCCGCGATACAAAGTTTTCGTATCCTGAGTAGACAACGATCAAAATTAAGCTGCCCATCAAAGTAAGGTCGATCATCGACAGGGCGCCAAGAATGGCCTGCTCCTCTGTAAAGGAGCCACCACCTATCACATAATTTGAGACGGCTCCGAGATAAACAATTAGTTCCGACGCAAACTTTATGAAAAGCACGCCTAGAACGATGATCAAGCCAAGATAAAATGGTGCCATAAGCCAGCGAGCTGCAAACAGGATCCGCTCGATATTGCGCTCAATCATCTTTGTTCTCGGTTATGCCGCACAGAATAAGCATCCCCTCTAAGCTAGGTTCTCAATGGTGAGAAGGCTTTAGGTGAGCACAGCGTCCCCAGATCAGTCGGTTTCACCCAAATAGGCAAGACCAGCGTCTGTCATCTCAAACATCGGCTCAACGTCCTGATTGCTCTCAGATTCAACCATCTGTGCAGGAACGGTGTTGTCACTGCGAGAATCAAAAACCTTAAAGATTTCGCTCTCTCGATCGTCCCACAGAATTGACACATCAATGAGCCGACGCGCTTCTCGACCTAAAGATGCTTTCAAAACTGGGTCATCTGCGCGTGCAGCACTCAAGCGCAAAAGCGTTCTTCCGCCGCCGACATCAATCTGGATATCTGCATAATGCAGTATGGCATTGATCAGTGCACCGGAGGGAGGGGGCCAGCCATAGAGCTGAGCCGGCTTGTTCTTTTTTACTGCATGTAAGTAGCGAACATTGGAACGCATCTCATTCTCCTTCGCCATGGAAACGTGGCTTGTGCATCGATGAGAACCTTCTACAGTTCCTTTGCGTCATAAACGGACGTTCGAAAATGAGGCAGGAAAAATCAGCGCGCTTGTTGGAATTGGCGCGACTCTTGGCGGCCTCCGCTGAGGGCTTAACGCTTGATGAAATGGCACATGCGCTAGGGGTTGGACGCAGAACAGCCGAGCGTATGCGCGATGCGGTCGGTTTGCTCTTTCCTCATATGGAAGACGAAGCTGATGGTCAGTCCAAGCGTTTTCGGATATCTGGCGGCTTGGACGGCTTCTTGCAAGCACCTGATCTAAACGAACTGGCAGAGCTCGAGAAGGCAAAGCGCAGTGCGGCTTCTCGCGGCGATACTGTTGCAGAGCAAGCCCTAAACCAACTTGGAACCAAGATTTATTCTGCGTTGAAGGCGTCGGCAAAGGCGCGATTAGCGCCGGACCTTGAAGCGCTTATGCGTGCCGAAGCTATCGCGGTTCAACCAGGTCCGCGCCCTGTCGAAGATCCAAAAATATTGATGACTTTGCGCACTGCATTGATTTCGATGCATCAAATTAGCTTCGTCTATGATGGCGGAACGCGCCCCGGCGCACGGCGAACTCTTATTCCGTACGGGCTAATTTTTGGGGAGGAGACCTTTCTTGTCGGGCGCGATCCAACGCACCCAGATGAAGGTCGTCCGATGATGTGGCGCTTAGATCGTATCAGCAATCTTTCTATTCTCCCATTGAGTGCTTCGCCCCCGCATGAATTTGACTTGGAGGCCTTTGCTTCGCAGTCGTTTGGTGTCTTTCAGGAAAAAGCCGAAGAGGTTACGCTTCGTGTTCTGCCTGAAGCCGTTACGATGGCAAAACGATATAGGTTTCACACTAGCCAACGCATTGAGTATCAAGCCGATGGTTCGATGTTGGTGCATCTTTACGCGGGCGGTCTTTTGGAACTTGCTTGGAAGCTATTTCGTTGGGGAGACGGCATCGAAATTGTTCGGCCCGAGCGCCTAAAAGCGATAATGAAGGAAGCTCTGGCTAAAGCCAGCAAGCAAACGCCTTAATGCAAAGCAGCTGCAGTGATAGTTTTTAGCTGATTACTCTTCGTTCAAACCGATCTCCCATTCGAACGAGTAACTCGTATGGAATTGTTCCGCAGGCTTGTGCTTGAGCATCGATTGGCGCGGCGCTTCCGAGGAACTCCATGTGGGCTCCCTCAACAGCACCTTTACCAGCACCAGTAACGTCGAGGCCGATCAAATCCATTGAGATGCGACCGACAATTGGGCAAACGGCGCCATCCAGTACGGCAAATCCACGCGACGAACCCGTCCTCAAAAAGCCATCCGCATAGCCAAGCGCTACCGTAGCAATGCGACGCCGTCTATCCGCCGTCCACGTCGCCCCGTAGCCAACGCTATCGCCGGGGCCTACATCGCGGACCGATAAAATTGGCGACGTTAACGTAACAACAGGCTGAAGCGGAACTGCAATTTGGTCGAAAGGCCCACCGCCATAGACGCCGATGCCCGGGCGTATCATGTCAAAGCAATAGTCAATCCCAAGCAGCGCACCGCCGCTATTGGCAAGAGAGAGCGGAGCGTAGGGCAGGGACATCGCACTCTTTGCAAAACTATCACGTTGCGCCTTATTCATTGGGTTTTCTGGGTCAGAGCTACACGCCAAGTGGCTCATCACTAAGGCGAGGTTTAGCCCATCGGCGCTCTCACCGCACCGTTCCGCCTCCTCCGGACTTAAACCGAGCCTATTCATACCGGTATCGAGATGCAGGCCGCACGGAGCGCCGCCACCGTGCTCTAGCCAAAGCATGATTTGGGAAGGCGTGTTCAGAATTGGAACCAAATCTGAAGCACGAAAGTCGTCGATCTCGCTATTGAAAACCCCATCTAAAACAAAAATGGTTGCGCCTTTAGGCAGGCAACGGCGTGCGCTTTGCCCTTCTTCCAACCGTGCAACAAAAAAGCTGCGCGCGCCCGCGTCCCATAGAGCTAAGGCGGCGGTCGAGAGGCCTAAGCCATAGCCGTTCGCCTTAATCACGCCCGCGCATTCAGCGCCCCCAGCAGTTTTCCGAAAAAACTCCCAATTCGCAGCCAAAGCTTGAAGATTGATCGTCAGTGAGCCCTTCATCTTTAATACTCTGGCTGCTCATAGCGGCCTGAATTATCCAAATTTGTGAATTTTGTGAGCTCAGCTTGGAAGCCGAGCACTCGCTTGCCAATTGGGCCGTGACGCTGTTTTCCGACAATAACTTCGGCCTGACGGCGTAGGCTGTTTACCTTGTCGACCCATTCTGGATGTTTCTCGGAAGAGGGGTCAGGCTCCATACGTTCAAGATAATAAGCCTCACGATAAACGAACATCACGACGTCAGCGTCCTGCTCGATTGAGCCAGACTCTCTCAAATCTGATAGTTGAGGGCGCTTGTCTTCTCGATTTTCGACCTGCCGCGACAACTGTGAGAGCGCAATCACGGGAACATTCAGCTCCTTGGCCAATGTCTTCAGGCCCATCGTGATTTCGGACACTTCTTGCACGCGGCCATCAGTCCGTTTTGAGCCAGACGCTGTCACAAGCTGCAAATAGTCAACGACGATCAAATCAAGCCCGTGAACCCGCTGCAATCGGCGCGCGCGCGCCGTCAAAGCGGAAATCGTGATACCGCCTGTATCGTCAATATAGAGTGGCAATTGGTTCAAAGCGGTCAACGCATCAACAAGCTTCTCGTAGTCTGCTTTTTGGATATCGCCACGCCGAACCCGGTCCGAGGGAACCCCGGTAAAATCCGCCAATAGTCGTGTCGCCAATTGCTCGGACGACATTTCGAGGCTGAAAAAACCGACCACACCTCCCTCGACAGATTTCATCGTGCCATCAGCCTGTCGCTCACGCTTGCACCGCTTCGCGACATTGAAAGCAATATTCGTAGCAAGTGCGGTTTTCCCCATGGAAGGACGGCCCGCCAGAATAATCAGATCAGATTTGTGAAGGCCGCCCAAAAGGTGATCAAGCTCATCCAAACCGGTTGAGATTCCCGACAGCTTGCCTTCACGCTGGAAAGCCGCCTCTGCCATATTGATGGAGACGGACATGGCTTCGTTGAACGCAATGAAACCACCTTTTGAGCTTCCTTTTTCGGCAAGCGCATAAAGCTCTTTCTCGGCCGCTTCTATTTGCTCACGTCCGACCAATTCTACGGAGGGCTTGTGGGCTTGCTCCAAAATGTCAGCGCCAAGGCGAATGAGTTCGCGACGCAACGCCAGATCGATTACGATATGCGCATACTCTTGCGCTGCGCCGGGTAAAGCGGCGGCATCAACAAGAATCGCAAGATAGGCAGCGCCGCCAATATCGGTCAGTGAACCATCTTTTGCAAAGAGATCGTGGAGCGTTACGCCGTCTGCAAGTTTTCCCGCCGCGATCATCCGTCGAAGTTCGGTGAATATCCGTCCATGCACTGGATCGTAAAAGTGATCCGGCAACACATCGTCGCCGACCCGATTATAGACCTCGTTATCCACCAAGATTGCACCCAAAAGGGCCTGTTCCGCATCGAGATTGTGCGGAAGCACGCGCGAGACTCGCGCATCAAAGGGGGTTGATCCATCAGCTGCCATTTTTCCAAGTTAGCGTTCGCTTCAAAACGGCGCGCTAAGAATCTGCAGGGTGAAAAGGGGTTTCCACAGCTGTTTATGGCAAGCGGCCAATCGTCTTGGTTGGCAAGAAGCGCTTAACCATACCGATCTATCATGCATTATGCGTTTGTTCGTTCTCCTTGGCGTCGTCGCCTTTCCTGCTGCGGTTTCCGCGGGTCCTATCGCTGCGAAACACGTTTCCGAAACTCATTCGAGCGCGACGATTTCTTCGCCAGATTTGCACATCGAAAAAGTGTGGGTAGCCAAAGACGATCTGAGTGAAATATCGGCCGTTGGCGCGCAGCACGCCTCAGAGCCACAAGAAAAACACGAGACTGTTTGGGTCGCTAAGACGGACACGGCCGTTGATGCGCCTCAAAGTCACAGCGTATCGAAAGATCCAGTTCCATCCGTCAGTGCAGCAACGGCGCATCAGGTTTCGTCGTCTGCGACACAGCTTGATCTTGCTGCGCTCCCGCCTGCAGCTTCGGCATGGGTGTCCCAAGAAGCTGTTGCAAGCGGCATCTCCCAACCTGCCTCAGCGCCGCTGGTTTCGGGATCTATGGCGGCCTTCAGATTGCCAATGGGCGTTGAGCCAAGCACGAATGAACCCCATACTCAGCAGAAGGTATGGGTCGCAGAAAACGTCGAAAGGGCGGAGCCAGCGTTACCCGATCGTCAATTAAGTGGGCAAAAACATCGATCTCGCAATCCGATCGGGCGCATAGCAACAGATTCGGTTGAGGCAGTGGCGGATTTACTGCCTTGGGTTGATCGCGAACGCAAAGATGAGCCAATTGAAGAGGTGCTAGCCCGTGTCGCCGACGAACTAGCCCGCGCTCGCGCAGCGGATCCTGAATGGGTGTTGCCAGCAGAACAAGAGCTGCGAGCGCTCGCCAAGCGCATTGGTTCACTTCCTGCGCCGCCGGTTGGACAAGCCACGGAACAAGGGTCACCCCTGCCTGTACCACCATCGCGAAGCTACGCGCTAAGGCCGCTCTGGCCAGGAGCCGATGGAAGCCCCGAGGTCCGACGTCGCCCCGTTAGTCCAACGACCGAGTCCGGATTTGAAATGGCGCCAAGTTCAACAGCAGACTCAGTCGGTCCCTATGTTGATCCAGATGCGCCTCCGCCTAAGACAGTGTCGGAAGCCAAAACCAGACCATCCGCCACTCCTACGAAATCTGCAGGGCATTCAGCAGCAAGGCATTAGCGTGCATTGACGAGGGCACCAATCTGCTGTGTCACTTGGGTTACAGGCTTAACGATTGAAGCTATCCAGTAGGCCTTGGCTTAGGAGTCGCTTCATGAGCGGGCACGTTCTAGTCGTCGGGAATGAAAAGGGTGGGGCTGGCAAGTCGACAGTGGCGGTTCACATCGCTGTTGCATTATCGCGCGCGGGGTTGAGTGTTGCTGCGCTCGACATTGACCTCAGACAACGGACGTTCAGCCGCTATTTTGAAAATAGAAGCCGTTGGGCCGCGGCGCGCGGGGTTTCTTTGCCTGGGCCAACCCTTGAAGTTGTTGTCTCCAGCGCTCGGCCTGATCGACAAGGTGCTGCTGAAGAAGATACTGCGCGGGTAGTCGGGATGATCAATCGACTAAAGTCCCAAAATGATATTGTAATTGTCGATGCACCGGGCAGTGATACCATACCATCACGCGCGGCCCATGGCGCTGCAGATACACTGGTTACGCCAATCAATGATAGTTTTCTTGATTTTGACCTTTTGGCAGAGGTCGACCCGCTTACAAATGCCATTGTGAAACCAAGCCTTTACGCCGAAATGGTGTGGAATGCGCGCAAGGCCAAAGCCCAAACGGAACAACGCCCAATAGACTGGGTGGTTCTTAGAAACCGCCTTTCTACCCTCGATGCGAAAAATAAGCGGCGCGTTGGCGAAGCCATGGCAAAACTGGCAGGGCGCATCGGCTTTCGAATATCACCGGGCTTATCCGAGCGCGTGATTTATAGGGAAATGTTTCCATCAGGTCTTACTCTGTTAGACATGACCGAAGACCCGGATAATCCTCTAACGTTAAGCCACGTTGCCGCAAAACAAGAACTTCGAGAATTGATCGCGGCCCTAAAGATACCCGGTGTAGAAACAGCCGCATTCTAACGTGTGATCAGCGCCGCCAGCGAAAAACAGCATTACAGACACGCACCGTCATACCCGTCGGCAATTTGGTTGTCTTGCTTCCGCAGGCTGAAGTTACTTGCGCTTGGGTAAGGCCAATCGCGCCAGAAAGGTCGGCACCAGCGATATTTGCCTCTGTAAAATCCGCATCGTTAAACCGAGTCCGCGACGCCCTAACGCCGGACATATTTGTTCCAGTAAAGTCAGCCCCACGAAAATCAGCTTGGTCCAGCCGTGCAGAGGTCATGTTCGCGCCGTTAAATGAAGCACGAACCAACGACGCGGACGTAAACTGAGCGGAACTCAGATTGGATCCCGTAAACTCAGTATCAACACCGCTTGCGCCCAAAAACCGCGCGCCAGACAAGTTAGTGGCGACGAACTCGGCCTTGCCAACTTCAGCGCCGGTCAGGTCCACGCCATTCAGATTAGCGCCGGTGGCTTCAAGGCGCGTGAGCCAAGCGCCGGCAAACGAAGCGCCAGCAAAGTTGCCGCCTGTGATTTCAGAATCCGACAAATCAGCCCGCGCGAAAGATGCTCGCGAAAAGTTGGAGCCCGAAAGTTCAGCCCCACGCATTCGCGCGCCTGCAAATCGCGCACTAGAAAAATTGCCGCCAGAAAGCCGGGCACCGTCGAGATTTCGCCCCGAGAGGTCGCAATTGGTGCACATCCCACTAAAGCCGTGCCCAAACGCTACAACACCAGGCCTTCCGGTCTCCCAAGCCAAAGCTTGAACGCCAATTAGAGGGGAAACCGAAATAAAAAGGATCGCTAGATTTCGTGTCATGCTGCAACAGATAAACCGTGGTTTCCTGCTATGCCACTTAATTCGCGGTAATTTTCAGCGGTGTTCCACGAAGCGACTAGCTACAAGTCGGGATCGAAAGGCCGCGGGGCAATTGTGTAGTGGTATCGCCACAAGCGCGTGACAATTGTGCTTGAGTAAGGCCGCGGGCTAAAGCCATTTCAGCGCCGGAAAAGTTTGCGCCGCTGAGATTTGCCCCGGCGAGGTTTGCCCCACCAAAATAAGCACCGACAAACGTGCCCATGGAAAGGTTGGCATTTCTAAAATTTGCGCTTGAGAAGCGCGCGCCATAAGCGTTGACGATTGAAAGATCCGCCCTGCTAAAAATTGTTCCATTTGCGGTCGCGAGCGAGAGATCGGCCTGCTTAAGGCGCGAGCCAGACAGATTACGACCCGAAATTGACTTGTAGGCGAAATCGGCTTGGAACAGGTTACACCCTGCGCATGACCGACCAGCCAATACCGATGCAATCTGCCCAGCATTTTGGGCCCAAGCTGGAGCGGCGAACAAGGCGAGTGATAGTGTGGAGACCAAAACTGTAAGCGCGCGTTTCATAGTGGAACACTCCAAAGAAATAATTTCGTTTCTGTGCAGTGTGGTCGCAATCTTGATGCCGCTTTATTGGGGAATTCTGAAAAGCCCATAACACTCAGTATAAACTGAGCGCCGACCGCAAAAAGCTATCATTCACCTTCAAAGGAAAGTGAAAGTTAATGAAAATCAGCGCCGCTCACCGGTCCAATTGCAAGCATGACAATCAAGCTTAGAGCCGGTCACAACTATCGTAAAATGCCCGCATTCGGGGCATGGATCGCCTTCATAGTGTACTTCTGGCGTCGCCAATGCCGCAACTCCGCTACTGCTGTTGCCCGAATGGCGCGGCGCTTCTCCTGCTGGTCCACTCGACTTAGGTCGTTCGGACCGTTGCTCACGCGTTGGCAGCAAAATCAAGTTATCCGGCAAATTACCACGCGAGAACCCTTTTGAGATGAACCGCGAGGCATCCGGTGGGTTCAATTTTTCCGCCTCTACACCGCCTCCAATCCCTTCGGACATTGGATCAAGCTCCGCCAGATCATCCCGTCCGAGATACGACACAGCCAACTCCCGGAAGATATAGTCCAAGATAGATGTCGCGCGCTTGATGGAATCATTGCCTTGAACTTCGCCTGCTGGTTCAAAGCGCGTGTAAACAAAGGCGTCCACATACTCTTCTAGCGGCACGCCATATTGAAGGCCAATTGAGATTCCGATAGCAAAATTGTTCATCAACGATCGGAAAGCCGCGCCTTCCTTGTGCATATCAAGGAAGATTTCGCCTAATTCGCCGTCGTCAAATTCGCCTGTGTGCAAATAGACTTTGTGACCCCCGACGACAGATTTTTGAATGTACCCTTTGCGTCGATCCGGCAACCGTCGCCGAGTAGCTGCACTCGGAACTTCTCGCTCAACAACGCGCTCAACCACTTTTTCAACCACGCGCTCAACAATGGTTTCAACACGCTCGACGCGTGGTTCGGGTTCGGCAAGAACCAGACTATCGATCGCAAAGCTCGGATCGAGCATCGCGGCACGGTTCGGCGCAAAACGAACGGCCGCTATTCCAGCACGTCGGGCTTCACTTAATAATTCTTCGATTACATTTGGGCCTTCGTCGGCCGCTATCGGTAGTTCAACCGACACGTCCCCGGTAAGCCCCTTTTGCACTTCAGCCGCAAATCGAATTTGCGCCTTAGCAGCCGAGCTGTTTTCACCCAACAGCCTGAGTGGAGCATAGTCTTGAAGTTCGCCAAATCCAAAAATGTGCGCATTGGCTTGGTTGATCGTCGAAACAGGAAACCCCAGCGCGCTAGGAAGATCAAAATCCGGTGCTTTCAGCCGCTCAATTGGAATCCCGAAGGCATCCGCGCAAAAGTCAGCTCCAATTACCCATGGCGACATTGCCGCACGGAGCGACCGGGACCCCGGCAATGCAGCCTCAACAGCAGCAATCTCAAGATCGCTGAAGCCTTTTAACCGTAGTGCTATATCGTTAATGCCGGGCGCTCCGATAAGGGAGCGTGAGCCAAGAAGCTTGCTTTTCCGTTTTGTATAACCAGCGGTATCTCGCGCCAAACAAAATTCTGCTGCAGCGCTCAGGCCAAAAACAGTTTCGTCACTGTCATTGGCGCGTTCCGCAACAAAGCTTGTCACTGGCGCTAACCCAGAGCATTCAGCAGCGAGAGCGTTCCGCGCATCGCAATCATCGACCGCGAGAGTGAACAAGGCGTGGCGAGGGGGCCTAGATTGAGTCGCCAAGCCTTCTACACGATCCATTGCTTCCAAAATAATCAAGTTTTCTATCCCGTCTCGTGAGACGGCATTTGCAATGTTTGTTGCTTCAAAACTGGAAGGGGCACAGCCCGCTAGAGCTCCTATCTCAGCGGAATGGTCTAACGCCGTTACGGTTACGAGGCGTGCAATCATCTGCCCAGCAGCGGCACCTTCTGCGCTATCGTATGCAAGGCCAAGGCCCAAAACTGTAGCCGGTAAATCCAAAAGATTGAGCGCTATGGGGCGAACTTCCCAAGAGCGAACAGCCGCCTCTAAAGTCGGGTGGCTCAACCCGAGCCCGACAATATCGGCAGCTAATGTCCAAAGGCGTGTAGCTTCCTCCAATCCGTCAAGGTCAAACCGCTCGCCCGAAAAGAAGGCGCTTGTTCTTAGATGTATCAAAGGCGCGTTTGTGCCTACAGGTCCAGGATAAGCTCCCGCCATGGCGCGTGGCGTAGCTGATTTCAGAAGAAAACCGGGTGCACCCGATCGCCAAGCGGCAAGACACAGATCTTGGCTAGCGGCAGACTCGCCCAGAGCGACAAACACGTCGGGAAAACACTGTTGCGACCATGCGCTCCGCGCAGCCTCAGTCTCGAAGCCACTTGACGGAAACGCTGTCTGTCCGCTCTTGGCCAAAGCAAGGGCCTGACTAATGGCTCCGTCACCGACGCCTATTGCCCGTGCCGCCGCAATCGCCTGTCCCAAGCGTGGATTTTGTTCCGGGTCAGCACGCTGTTCGCCAACGGCTCTATGAACGGCGTCCAAAATGCTCGCCAAATGTGCCGAAAGCTTTCCCGCGCCTAGTGTTGCGCTTGCTGCTTGGTCTGCCGCTTCCGCACGCGCAAAAGCAAGAGGACCATTCGCTTGGTCATCGGCTTCTACCACCAGCATCGAACGCTTGATCAACGGATTAAGAGATGAAAGCGCACTGGCTTTTCTAAATGAATCCGAACCAAGCGTGGCGGCATCAAAACTGCCCGGCACCACCCCTTCAAGTGCCATTTGGGTCAATTCAGGAAACGAAAGGGCCAAAGGGGCAATCGATACCTTATTTGAAAAAGGCCGAGCCAGCGCCGATTGAGCATCGCCGATCGCGCCTGTTCGAGGATCAATCCAAAACCCTTTACCATCGGGCCCTTCAACAAGGGCCGCCATTAATTCAGGGTCAAAACAAGCTTCGCGTGCTGCCATTGAAGCCGTCAGCTCATGGGCAAAGCAATGCGCATCATCAAGAGTATCGAATAAGCCAAGCGCCCAGCCGAAACCTGCAAGTGTTACGGCAATTGTCCATTCAGTTTCGTTGGTAGCATAACCATTTTGGGACCCACCCAAATCGTCAACATTTGTGTTCGATAGACGGCGTCCGATTCGCATTTGGCGAACTCCATGATCCCGCAATCACTATAGTGGTTCGCCCTGAATTCAACACTATCCAGTAGTTTCATGCTAATCATATAGCGACATATAGGGTCCGACTGTGGGAAGGTTTCCACATCGCTTAGACTGGACCAAACGGCTTGCGCGCGGCATACTTCGAGCGACTTAGATGTGGGATGGCTCCGTGCTTAATAAGATTTTTAGCTGGTGGTCCGGGGCAACTTTGGGCACATTGTTTGATGTGGGCCGCCGGGCTAGCTTCGTCGGTGAAGACGAAACCGGCAATCGCTATTTCGAAGAGCGTAAAGCAAGCCTCGATGGGAAACCTCGTCGCTGGGTCATCTACAAAGGCTATGCTGACGGCTCAAAAGTCTCCCCAGATTGGCACGGATGGATGGCCCATACCTTTGAGCGACCGCCAACGGTTGAGCCTTTTCGTTTGAAAGCATGGGAGCAACCACACATTCCGAACTTAACAGGCACGTTGGCGGCATGGCGGCCAAAGGGTAGCCTGGTCAATGGAGGTGATCGGCCAAAGGCGACTGGCGATTATGAGGCTTGGAAGCCAGAGCCATGAAGTTTGCCACGGGCAAACATAAGCACCTCTTTGCTCTTGCTGTTGCAACGGTTGTGAGCGCTGGAGCTGTTGCTGTGGCACAACAAACGCCAGATCTACCACCTTTTCCAAGCTCGATTCCCACTGTAGGGCAGCCGACCGGCGCTCAGCCTAACGGCGGGGAGCGAACGGCGCCTGAAACCATTCAGGAGCCAGATATTCTACCAGCTCCAACAGATGCGGAGCCGGCAACTGGAGACACCGCGGCGGCGGCTAGTGCTGTTGATACGAGCCGGTCGGCAAGTGCAAACCGAGACCTAACGGCAAACACCCCGATTGAAGAACTCGAAAAGCTGCTAACGCCGGAAGAACTCGCGCGTCTAGACGCGCAACCCAAAAAACAAGTGCGTTTAGAACGACGAGGCTCGTCAGTGGTCCTGGGTTTCCTTGATCGCGGTCTCAACAAGGCATCGTCTGCTAAAGTGGCCGTTGGCGGTAAGGCACTGCAGTTTGGAACTCTGTCTGTTGCGGTCAAAAGTTGCTACCGGAATGGGCCAGACTACCCTCCCGAGAATTGGGCGTTCCTTGAGATTACCGACGGTGGTCGCGCCGTGCGTGAGCGTTTGGCGATGACCTGAGACCCTTAATTTCCTCCAGATTTGGGTAGAGTCCGTTGAAGGAGACG